>Ga0307507_10002840_pt1 | contig 35107 bp, 8 predicted proteins | sample 7_EM_MG_FD_207223 | JGI IMG/M metagenome (GOLD analysis project Ga0307507, IMG submission 207223) | Populus trichocarpa ectomycorrhiza microbial communities from riparian zone in the Pacific Northwest, United States - 7_EM | ecosystem: Host-associated > Plants > Roots > Unclassified | place...
TTTTTAAGTGCCGAAGCTGCTGCTAAATCGTTTAATATTAATCCCCGCACCCTCCGCCGACGCGTTAACGGAATGCAGGCACGACGCGATTGTGTCCCAAACTGCCGCAAGCTTACCTAGACCGAAGAGCAGACGATCGTCCAATACATCCTTAACCTTGATTCGCAAGGGTTTCCTCCTTGACAGTGTGAGGTGGAAGATATAGCAAACAAACTGTTAGGTGCGCGGGGTGAAGAGCCAGTAGGCAAAAACTGGGTAGAGAGGTTCGTGACGCGTTTAGATAAGCTTAAGATGGCTTTCAACCAAGCAAAGGACCGTTAGAGAATACAGCAGGAAGATCCAGAGGTTATTGGCGCGTGGTTTAAGCTTATTAAGGAGACTAAAGACAAGTATGGTGTCCTAGACAACGACATACACAACTTTAACAAGACTGGCTTCTAGATGGGCGTTATTAGGTCTATAAAAGTGGTTACTGGCTCTAAGAGACGTACTTAACCAGAGCTTATTTAGCCAGGCGATTAAGAGTGGGTTACCGTTATCCAGAGTATCTGCGCCGCGGGGTATGCAATCCCACCGTTTATTATCTACAAAGGGCGTGTCCATATCTCTGCGTGGTATAAAGAAGCTGGGATACCACGCAATTGGAAACTCTCTGTCTTAGAGAACGGCTGGACCAACAACAAGCTTGGAGTCGCGTGGTTAAAGCACTTTAACGCGCATATAAAGGATCGAATGGTAGGGTCTTAGAGGCTCCTTATTTTGGACGGTTATAAGAGCCACCAATCTCAAGATTTTAAGGACTACTGCCTTAAAAACAGAATCCTTATGCTCTGTATGCCCGCCCATTCGTCGCATATACTATAGCCTCTAGATGTGGTCTGCTTTGCGCTATTAAAGCTAAAGTACTCCCAGCGCGTTCGAGACTTGGCACGCCAGCGCGTCTTCTATATTAACAAGGAAGCCTTCTTGCTAGTCTTTAAAGACGCGTTTTTTAACGTGTTTACAATAGAGAACTGTTAAAAGGCCTTTAAAGCGTTAGGTCTTGTTCCACTAAACCCGTTAACGGTACTTGACCGTCTTAAAGTACGGTTATGTACCCTACTAGCACCCCTGTTACTAGAGACCCCCTGGCAGTCAAAGACTCCGTCTAATATGCTTGAGTTTGGATCGCAGTTGAAGCTAGTAAAGGAATCCTTTACTAAATCGCCTGTAATGGCCTAGTCTTGCTTCCAGCAGCTCATTAAAGGTGCTAAACTAATGCTGCACTAAAACGCGCTTTAAGAGTCACGGATTACTGAGCTTGAAGAGCAATTAGCAGTAATAACTAAGCGGAAGGGTCGTAAAAGGAAGCGTCTCCAGACAGGTGGCACCCTAGAGTTTGGTGTGATAGCTGATCAAGTAGCTTCTAAAGCGTTAGTGGCGGTTAAGAAGGCTCGGAGAGGTAGTGGTGGTGATGGTTAAGATAGGGCACCAGCGACTTAACGTCGCTGTGGGAAGTGCGGCGAGACTGGGCACAATGCGCGAACATGTTAGAAGGATAGAGAGCCTTCTTCTAAGTCTAAGGCGAGTACTCAGTATATATTTTCAGATAGTTCTAGTAGTGATGATGAGGATCGCGTCACTTGAGTTAGTCGTGCCAAGAAATTATCGGACACTCGGTGGTGTTGGATACTCGGTGATGGAATACGTTACTACTCTAATTCTATTAATGCGTTCCTTAAGTGTCCTATTATTATCTAATAAGCGATTAACCATTTCCTGTAACTAACCTCTTGTAACTACTTATAAGTCTATATCTGCTATACTAGTATCTCCCAATCCTAAGGTAGTTATTGCCGTTAATAGTATCACAACTAGTGCTTTAGGTGGCATATTATTTGACTTTATTAATACCGTAACTAGGTAGTAAATGTATAACGGAACCTTGTAGCAAGAACTACGGTGGGTCCTATTATTAGGCTAGGTGTATAGGCAAACAAGAAGTTAACAATATAATAATAACTGGTAGAGTGGTTGCCTAATAGATTAACTCTAATTGTATTCTAAGATTTACTACAAGGAGAGAACTATCTACAGTAGGGACTAAGGTCCTTTAAATACACAACCATATGTCTAAGAAATCCTCTCTTGTACGTGAAGTACGTGTTATATATAAGGTACGTAAGTTCCTCCCATTCCTTGCGTTCAACACGTAGCAAACTACGTGACCTTGGTTACCATTCCTCGTCACATGGTTCCACCGGTTCCATCCTAGACCTGCCTGTATTAACCAACTAGCTTCTTCCGACTCTTCCCCAAGTAGTCGTAACATCGTACTTAAGCTGTCCGTAACAATCGTTAATTCTATATAGGGTCTATACTTTCAGAAGTCACGCCTACTATATATAGCAGTTGTCCGGCCAACTATAATATATAGATCTAGCATCTAGGCCATTGGAGAAACTAAAAAAGGCCCCCCTAAATTACTCCTTAAACTACTCTAAAAGGTCTAAGCAGCCTGTCTCTAGAGTATAACAGGCGGGTATAAGCAAATAGCCACAGCACTACTTAAAAAGGAAGCTGGCATTCCTCCCTTATATCTATATATTAAAGCCGCTGCAATACAAAGGGTGTAAAAGGAACGCAACTCTAATGTTATAAAGTATATTAAGATACGCTTAAGCAAACTATGGGGAGACCCTAGGGTGCCCTATAGGAGAATAAACCAACAACCCCAAAGTAGAGAAGATATATTAGAAAAACAGATAGAGAAAGTAGAAAAAGAATAATGCGGTATTAGGGCCCAGGCCTAGATAGAGAAGGAAGAGAAACATATAAGAGGCTAGTAAAGACAATAGTAAGGAAGAGAAAGGAGCTAAAGTAGAGTATAAAAGAATACTAGGAAACCATCTACTATAATATAATATTGGCTAAACCAGCACTAAAGAGATATATGGGAGTTAAAGGTCTAGAAGCTAACTTAAGCAAAAGGAACCTAAGCTATAGTATAGTTAACGCTATAGGGAACAAATACCTAAAGGCTCTAAGAAGGCCTAATAAAGGCAGAAAATACAATAGCAATACTCTTAAGGATAGGAATAATAGGACTAAAAGATTAGCTCTACTAGGTAGGTGTCCTAGTAGGTAGCCTAAGGTGTAAATATAGCTGGCCAAGACAGACACTAAAATAAATAATACTGTTACGCCCCTTACGCACTAGCTAAGAAGTAATACTTTTAGTAGCTAGCATAAAGAACTATAACACACTACTCTTAATATAAAAAGGCCTAAAGGCGGCCACCTAGTAGCTTATTAGCTAAAGTATACTAGACCAGTTCCGGATTATAAAGGAAATAGAAATAAAAGGCAAAGGGGCGAGTAATAGGCGCCCCCTAATAGCTCTATAGTGGTAGAGCAAAGTATATAATACTAGCGCGTCTATAGGCTTGTTACGGCAGTAGTAGTTCCCAAAGAGATTAAAAAGTAAGGTAGTAAAGCACTATAGGCAACTTATAGGCAACCTATAGGCAAGTCCCTAAAGGCGGGGAGATAGATTATAGGGTTTTCTTAAACAGTGTGACGGTGCTAGAGCGCGTTACCTGCCAAGTTCTGCCATGCTGCTGCCATATTCTGCCAACCTACGATTGGCTCGCTTACCGCTAGCGCCTTGGCGGCTGCCCCTTTATATATGTTTACTATGGTCCTTGCGACCCCCTTCTTTTCTTCTCCTTAGCTTAGTATCTTTATTAGATAGCAATCCACAAGCTTCAGTTTAGGGGCATTTATATAAGCCGTTACATTATACTAAGCTCTCCATACACTGCCTAGGAAGGCCTTAATAATATCCCCACATCTTAAAAGAAACTTCGTCTGCAACAATACGTTAACGCGCTATACTTAGACACTAGAACAACTTTATACTGCCTAGGAAGGCCTTAATAATATCCCACTTTACAAGCCAGGTAGGACTGGACCTATACCCCCAGAATCAAAACCGAAGCGTACGAGACCGACGAACCCTAGGAGGCTAATAATGGCACCTAAAGCAAGCTTATCTAAAAGATCTGCCTCTACCCAAGAGGAACATGAGATCCAATTAGAATCAGAAATTAAAGACAATAACAACGTTATAGATATACGCGAACAAATTCGCGCCCTCGCGGCCAATTAGAAGGTTGATCGTCTTCAAGCCTAAAGCATATAAGAGATTCTAAAGGAGATCCTAGAAAGCCTTACTGCCTTACAAAGTAGCCTAGCCTCCCCTTTACAAAGCCTTAGTTAACCCATTCGCTCAACCGAATGCGATATACTAGGAAGTACGGATATAATAATAAAGTAATTAAAATCCGTTAAGCTTCCTAACCCTTAACTACTATCTAATGGGATAGACCCTACCTTTAAGAACTAGAGGATCCAAGTACAAGGAAAACTCTAAATTAACTATAACTATTTCCCCTCCAAAGAGGCCAAAATGCTCTACCTTTTTAGCTGAACTATAGGGGACGCCTAACGTCACCTTTAAGCCAAGTTCGAAGATAACTCTCCTGTCCGATTTATATCTGTTAATAAGATGCTGCAGTACCTAGCGGCTATCTATGTCAACCTAAACAAAGTACGGGATACTCAGTATAACTATAACCACTTAATAATAAAACCGAACCAACCCTTTACCAAATTCTAGACTTAATTCTTACACCTTATAGGAGAAGGCTAGGTCCCTCTTAAAAACTACTAACTAGACCTTTACAACAAACTAATAATTAGGCTATAAGAGAAGATTGCTATAACTCTAGATAACCTGCCAACCTATAAAGGACTCGCAGCTCGTTGCCTATCGTTAGACTTAGAGCTAAAGCGGATTGACGCCCGCCTAGATCGGCAGAAGCGACCCCATAGCGATTAAAGCTCACCCGCCACCCCTACGGGAGCTGGAGTAGGAAGACCAGCCACAACCACTACTATACCAAAAGCGGTCACAACTACGCACCGGCGAGCCTTGCCCGACCAGCTACGTACCACAACCTCGACTAGTACTCGTCGCAATACCCCGATTGACCCTGCCACAGCTACTTGCTACAACTGCGATAAGGAGGGTCACTTTGCCTTGTCTTGCCCAGAACTAAAGGATATCAAGGAGATAGAGGAAGGAGAAACGTCCGACAAGTTGGGAAAAGAAGAACCCTAGGGAAAGACTCCCCCCTAGGGTATCCTATTGATCTTAAAGAGATTAATCTAAGTTAGTTAATAGGTAGAAAACACTTTACGGTTCCATATATAGTATCTTAAAATGGATATAGAGTTAACTTAACTGCCCTTATTAACACTAGAGCAAATGGCTTTGCCTTTATAAATACTGCCTATATAATTAACGTTGCCAAGTTTCTAAATGTAAAAGCTACCCTACTAGAGAAGCCTATTTAAGTAAAAGGCTATAACGGCTAAGCCGGTAAGCCGGTTACCTATATCCTAAAGTTATATATCTCCCTTAATAGATAACATTAATACGGCATCCCCTTCTATATCTTAGACCTAGGGTTCTATGATATAATCCTTAGCCAAAAATAGATATCCTACTTTAATATTTGGCTGAACGTATAATAAAAACAGTTTGTCTGGCTGGAGGATAGGCCGAAATTACCCTCCTTTATTAGAGAAATCTGAACCGACTATAAGACACTAGCCGCGAAGTCTAACCCTATATACTAGCAGGATGTCCGGGCCCGTGACCTAGCCTTCGCCTAAAAAGACGCCCGCTATAAGGCTGGAAAGAACTCCGTATTAACAAAGATACTCTCCCGAAGCGCTATATTTAAGGAGAACTCTACCTACGGAAGCGGGATAGATAGTGGTATAGATAATGTCCAAATCGCGCAGATCTAACTGGTGTGGAAAAGAACGTACCAATAAGATATAAGGGATGACCTTTAAAAGATACAACAGGAGTTAAAAGGAGTAACGATAACGCTAATACCCTAGAGGGCCCTAAGGTTATATATGCCCCTAGTGTCATGTAACCCCCCTATAGTAGACATTACCGCAATTAGCGCTATAGCATTCCACTTTAATATATACCGGAAGGATAATAAGGTCTTTATAACGAGCCTATATAAGATTAACCGGATTATTAATAAGAGGGAAGAAAAGCTAATTAAGAAAACTAATAAGGAACTAGTTAAACGTCTTCTTCCTACTATCTATGCTAAGTACAAGGACGTATTTTTAAGGGCAGCTTTGGATAAGTTACCCCCTTACCAGATATATAATTACAAGATTTAATTAAAAGCTAATAACTTGCTAGGCTATAGCCCCCTCTATTAATAATTAACGGACAAGCTAAAAGTAATAAAGTAGTACTTAATTAATAACCTTAACAAAGGGTTTATTAAGCCAAGTTAAGCCCCTTTTACTTCCCCTATCCTATTTGTAAAAAAGCCTAATAGAGGCCTTTGTTTTTATATTAACTATTAAAAGCTAAATGCTATTACTTAAAAGGATTAGTATCCTATTCCTTTAATTAACGAAACCCTTACACGTCTAAGCTGGGTAAAGATCTTTACTAAACTTAATATCCGCCAAGCTTTCTACTAAATTAGGATAGACCCTGTATCTAAAGATTTAATAACGTTCCGTACCCGTTACAGGTCCTATAAATATAAAGTTCTTCCTTTTGGACTAATAAACAAACTGGCTACGTACCAAAGGTATATAAATGACGTTCTTTTTAATTACCTTAACGAATTCTATATAGTATACCTAGACAATATCCTTATATACTTAGACGACGAACTTAAGCACTAAGTTTATATTAAGAAGGTCCTAGAGAGATTACGGAACATAGGCTTATAAGTTAATATTAAAAAATGTAAATTTAGGGTAAAACGTACAAAGTACCTTGGGTTTATAGTTAGTATAGATAGGATTAAAGTTAACCCTAAGAAGGTTAACGTAATCCACAACTAGCAGCCCCTTTATACTATAAAGGGTATCTAGTCCTTCCTAGGTTTTTGTAATTTCTACTACCAATTTATCCGTAACTATAGAGTAGTAGTAACACCTCTTATACAACTTACCCGGAAAGACACGCCTTTTGTCTTTAATAATAACTGTATGGAAGCCTTTAGAGAGTTAAAAGATTAGCTTATCTCTTCTCTAATCCTTCGTCACTATAACCTAGACCTTAAATTAATGTTAGAGATAGACGCTTCTAACAGAGTTATAACGGGAATCCTATTATAGTTATATCTAGACGGCAAATAGTACCCTATTACCTTCTTTTTAAAAACAATAGACCCAGCTAAGTGTAACTACAAGGTATATAATAAAGAAATGCTAGCTATTATCCAATTATTGTCCCAATAGCGCGTAGAGCTTAAAGGCACGAACTCCCAGATTAAGATATATACGGATTATAAAGCCCTAGAGTACTTTATAACTATAAAGCAGCTTACCAGACAATAAGCCCACTAGGCTAAAATACTCTCCAAATTCTTCTTTATAATTATATATCGTTCTAGCAAGCAAAACACTAAAGCTAATACACTAACCTAAAGGGAACAAGACGTAGGACCCTAGGATAAGCTAAAGACCTAATACTGGACGCGCGCCCTCCTCTATCCCGAACAGCTTGACCTGCAAATTCTTAAAGAACTAGACTCCGAATAGAATAAGCTAGCACCCTTAGAGGGAGCAGTCTTGGATAAACTAATAGGGCTAGTTAACTACATCTTAACTATAAACCACATGGCTAACTCCCTAAAGGCCCTCCGCGACCAAGCCGCAAGGGAGGACCCTAATTTGGAAATAGAAGAAGGACTGCTTCTATACCAAAAACGGCTTATAGTTCCAGATGTTAACAACCTATAAATAGAGTTAATCTGCAAAGCCCACTGTTAAGTCTCTATAGTATACTCTGGTTATAATAAGACCTACTAACTACTAGCGCCCCGTTACTACTAGCGAGGACTTCTATCTAATATGGATTGATTTGTTAGAAACTGCCACGCCTATAAACGCGCAAATGCCCCTAGGGATCGAACTCCTGGGTGGCTACAACCGCTGCCAGTTCCAGAACGCCCTTGGCAATATATTACTATAGACTTTAAGTTATTTCCGAAGGACGCCTACGGCCATGATGCAGCCTTTATAGTGGTTAACCAACTATATAAGCAATCCGTCTCCCTCCCTTGTTTTAAGACCATGACTGTGAAGGATATAGCCCGCCTCTACATTAATAGTATCTATTGATTTTACAGCGCCCCTAAATTAATTGTCTCTAACTGTGGCCCCTAGTTTATATTAGATTTCTAAAATAAACTCTGCTGTATCCTTAGGATTAAGATTAAGCTCTCTACTATATTCTACCCTTAGACTAACGGCCAAACCAAGATTATAAACCAGTACTTTAACTAGCGACTACGGCCCTTTATAGACTACTATTAGGACAACTAGTCGGAATTACTGCCTATAATAGACTACGCGCAGCTTACACTCCCCCATAATAGTATAGGGATGTCCCCATTTGAACTGCTCTATGGGTATACACCACAAACGTCCTTTAATTGGGATAGGCCTACGGAACCCGCTACGGCCCGCGAACGCCTTAGCCATAAAGAGGCCTGGGCATTTGCCAAGAGAATACATAGAGCCTAGGAGACTGCTCAAACAATTATAAGAAAGGCGCAAGAAAAAAAGGAGTCCGATATAAACCGACATTATCACGAGGAAGACTTCCAAGTAGAAGATAAGGTATAGGTGTTAATAAAGAACTAGAAAACCTAGAGGCTAAGCCGTAAGTTAGACCACCAAATGGCTGGCCTATACAAGACTCTTTAAAAGATAGGACACTCTTTTAAGGTTAAGCTACTAGAGTTAATAAAGATCCACCCCATCTTCTCTCTAAACCGGCTACGAAAGGCTGCGGATGATCCACTACCTAGATAGTACAACGACCCCCCACCGCCAATCCAGATTACTAAGGACGAAGAATGGGAAGTTAAAGAAATCCTAGTAGTAAAAAAGGTCTATAATGTCTTAAAATACCGTGCAAGCTAGGTAGGCCATGACGACGACCTAGAGTGGTACCCTATATCTAATTTTAAGTACTCCCCCTATAAGCTACGGGACTTCCACCTAGCCTACCCTAACCTCCCTAGACCACTACGTAAATTAAACAACTGGATTAAATGCTAGGAAGAAGGGTTAGATAATTACAATAATTTAGATAATAATAGGGAGCTTAGACAACGCCTAAGGGCAGGCTTTTTCAGGAGGGGGGGGTGATGTAATGGTGCTAGAGCGTGTTACCTGCCAAGTTCTGCCATGCTGCTGCCATATTCTGCCAACCTACAATTGGCTCGCTTACCGCTAGCGCCTTGGCGGCTGCCCCTTCATATATGTTTACTATGGTCCTTGCGACCCCCTTCTTTTCTTCTCCTTAGCTTAGTATCTTCATTAGATAGCAATCCACAAGCTTTGGTTTAGGGGCATTTGTGCAAGCCGTCACAAACAGAGCTTTCTCCCCACATATATATAAGGAGTAGTCCATGTAGGCCTAATAGGGATCCAAATCGGACGTTAAGCAATAAATAATAAATATATATTATTTATTACAAGACAAGGGCAGTGGCTATAAAGCGTATATATTCAAGGAGTCTATAAGACGTTAAGCGATTAATTGTAAGGGTTGAGGGCGTAAGGAGGTAATATACCTACGCGTAGCTAACGTAAGCTATACGCAAGGTATATATAAGAGTATGGAGCTCTTCTATAGAGGCCCCTACGGTCAGGTTCCGTAACATTATTCTTATATTTATATTCTATTAGCTTATTAATTTCTATTTTCCATTTATTAACTTCTAATTTATTTCTGTTAAGTTCCATATCTAAAAATATAAGATATAGTTTTTTAAAATATTTAGGGTGCAATAAAATCTATAATTAATTTATAATCTATTTATCTAAAGCGTTTATAGGTAGATTCTGTAATTATTATATTAATATATTAGGCTTCTAATTAAGTTTACCCAGTTAGTATATAATCTTAAAGCCCGCGAAGCCCTACTGCACGCGTCCATGTCGCCGCAGGTGGAAACATCATCAGGAAATCATTCCTTATAATGGCCAAGTGCAGAGACGATGGTAGGGAGCCGTCGCAGCGCGTGCAGTACGCTGTCGTTACGGCCCTGTGGTATTAAGCCCGCGACGCGTATAATGCATCGCCCTTAACAACACCAGGAGCCCTACTGCCCCTACTAAGGCTCCTGTCCTACCATCTAGGGGGGCAATCAATTAAGGGAAACTGGGATATGAAAACCACCCGACGTACAACTACCTAGCTCGTAGCTAGGGCCGAAACTGGCCTTATTAAGCTAGTAGATGCGGACGCGTCCTAGGCGTACAATAGGACACCCTTGGGCTTGCACTAGCTCTGAGACTGAGAGGATACGGCGAGGGCGTAGGGAACCTCTTTTTATAAGAACTTGTTAAGGTTAACGCGTTACAGATACTTTATATAAAACTTGTTAAGGCCCCAAGGTCACCGCGAAGAACTTACTAAGGCCCTACCTAGAGAACTTATTAAGGCCCCTCTAAGGGCCTATCTGGTATCCGGTACACCCAGGTAACTTAGAAGAGGGTCTTAATAGGCGTGGTGTGCGCGACCTGGTTAACAGCAACGCGACAGCAACATAATAGCGACTAGACGGCTTAATAAGGTAGAAACACGGGTAAAGCTCTAGGCAGCGGAAACATAGGCCAGCTTTAACGGCCCTATAGCGTTAAAAGGTAACTTATAGGAGGGTCTTAATAGGCGTGGTGCACGTAACCTAATGTATATATATAAGGCGACTCACAGGAGGGTCTTAATAGGCGTGGTGCACGCAACCTAATATATATATATGGGGGAGGCTATAGGGGAAACATAGGCCAGTTAGACAAGGACTCAACAGTTAGAGATATAGGCTAGCTTATAGAAAGGGGGGATACAAGCTTAGTTAGTAGGAGAGGGGGGAGTAGGTTACCTAGCACGGGACCTGGCATCTCTACGGCCCCCTCCTATAAGACATAGTCGGCCTGTCATAAGGAGACTCCTATAGGCAACGCGAAATAGGAACTAGCAGCAGTATAGGGTGTTACACCCCTATACTACTACTAGTCTCCTATAGGGCGTAGTACGTAGCAGCCACTGCTGGCTCTAAGGTCCTTACCCCTTAGCTGGGCTCTAACCCTTGATGCACTTGGTAGGCAGGCAGGATCACATCCTAGCCAGAGAGACTGCTACGTGGCTTAAGAGAACGGATGCGCGTATCAGTATATTAACAGACGGGACCGTTCGCCTTTAGGGCGGTACGCCGGTGAGATATACTTAAGGAGCAAACAGGAGTTACTTAGGCGGGAGAGGTTTTGGCCCGGCCTTAACTATAGAAGGTGGTGACGCCTAAGGGTAGAAATAAGCCACTGGAAAACTGGGGTAGAGGCCTGGATAAGCAGGCATATTAAACTCTACTGTATTATAGTTAATATATAACTACCTAACTAGACTAGTTCTGGGTTGTAAAGGAAATGGTAACAAAGGGCAAAGGGGCAAGTTACAGGCGCCCCCTAATAACTCTACAGTAGTAGAGTAAAGTTTGTGATACTAGCGCGTCTATAGGCTTATTACGGCAGCAGTGGTTCCTAAGGAGGTTAAAAAGTAAGGTAGAAGAGTACCACCGGTGACTTGTAGGCGCTAAGTAGGCGAGTCCTAAAAGGCGGGGAGATGGATTACGGGGTTTTCTTAAATAGAGTTTTCTCCCTATATGTAAATAAGGAGTAGTCCGCGTGGGCCTAATAGGGATCTAAATCGGATGTTAAGCAATGAATAATATATATATAATCTTAAAGTTAAATTATAAAAGGTATTTAGCCTAATAAATTTGGCGCTATATTAGTTGATTTATAGTTATAAAGTACTATAGGTTCTTATAGTCCATTAATACACGTATTAGGAATAATAATCCTTTAAGCTTAGAACGCTATTATTTAAAGTATCTAATAATTGTAAGTAGTTCCTTATTATATATCTTATAGTTTAATTTAGTAAAGGTAAGTTTTTGGGAGAGAAAGGCTACTAAACATAGCTCGCCATTCTTATTATATTGCAATAACACTTCTCTTAGCACATAATTTAATAAGTTTGTTTTAATAATATATTTAAGGTTAGAGTTAAAGTAAGTAAGAATTAAAGTAGTTATAAAGTGATGTTTTAAGTTATTAAAAGCTTATCTATATTTAGCAGTCTATTTAAATTTCATATTTTTTTTAATTAGATTTACTAATAGCTAAGTAATTTCTAAGAAGTAGTTAATAAATTAATAATAGAAATTTGTAAATCCTAGAAATCTTTAAATATCTTATATATTACTAGGGCTTTCCTAATTTATAATTATAGCAACTTTGTTAGGGTCTATTTTAATTCCATTAAAGGATATAATTAAGCCTAAGTATATAACCTTAGAGAACTAGCGGAAGGAGCTCTTGCTGTACCCGGCCCAAAAAGACCAAAACTAACTAAAAGAACCCTGAAAATCACCTAGAGAATCCCCCTAAGATGCATGCATCGCAGGGGAGGCACACGTCGAACGACGGTGGTTCGTACTCGCGCGTAACCGCCAGAACCACGCCTAGCAATAGCCCTCCACAACAAAGACGGGCGAATACCACACTATAAAGCGGAAATATCTCTATTAAGAAAGCATCTGACAAAATATAAAGCCTATTAGACGCGTCTAGTATCTAAAATTATAGGGGAGTAACCATTAGCTATAATAAACTAATATAGCTAGTAGAATGGCTCCGCTAGTCTAGCAAACCTTAGGCGCCCCTCTAGTAAACCCTTAATTAAATCCTCTAATGGCTAAGTAAAATTAAAAATAAATAAAACCCCCCTTTACCAGCGAACTGCACCTAGGCCGCTATAGCTATGCTTTTATAACATAGGGAACCCACCCCCTATAAGATAATAACTAGGTATATAATTATAATATAACCAAACACGGAAAAAGTAGAGGGGCTTAGGGGATAATTAGAAACGGGGGTCCTTATAGAGATTTACAAAGAGGTTTATAACGCTGTTATAGTCTAATACCTTAGGAGCGGAGATATTAGAGTTACCCTAAAGGACTAATAGGTAAAGGAACGAGCTGTAAGGGTAGGGGACAGGCTAGGTAAACATATTAGCATAAAAGTACTCTGTAAGGATTACCTAGTTAAAGTCCTAGCAGTTCCTATAAGCCTTAGGGTAGAAAAGGGACGCTAGGTAGATAATATAGCAATTATATAGGAGATAGTAAGATAAACGGAATACCTTATTCTAGAACTTAAGATCACCTAAATCTAATAGCTTTAATAGGAAAATGTAAACCAAGTATATAACAAGAACAATAAGAGGATATAAGGGTTGCTAGAGACTTGCTAGGGAGACACTAGATAAATATATAGCTCCCTTATCGTCAGTATATATACACCAGGAATGCAAAAACTCTTTATCTAAAAAGGAATAATTATAAATGGCCTTATATATAATATAAGACTCTATAACTATAGACTACGCCTAGAACAATACTATTACTACATATAATAGGGACACACCTAAACTATATACGCAGCATAGGTATGCTACGGCCACTGTGCAGGCCCCTATAATATAAGACACTACTTAAACCAAGACTAAATAAAATGCGTAAACTACCACTAAAGCACACACAAGGCGTAGGAGAGAGAAGACTGCATTAAATATAGAAGATAGAAGGTAAGGGCTTAACAGCTGCGGGAATAACTGCACACTAGGTTATATAAATGGAAACAATAGGCAATAAGCTAGGGGGACGCAGGTGCCTTCCCAGCGTTTCCTACCTTTAGTAATAGGGGGCTAGGCCAGCTATCCTAAGCCTTAACGGGCCAGAAGCGGCGCCGCGCGATATCACCAGACTAAATAGGGATATAAGGGTTATAGGGGACATAAGGGTCACAGGGTATATAAGGGAGAGGACGCCCTATAGGAAGACCCTTATAGACATCTACAGCAAGCTTAAGACCAGGATAATTAAGAATTAGACTTAACGCGGCAAATATAACATTCGCAGCCAACCTATAAAGGGTATATAGCCGACCAGTAAGATTAGGGGAAGAACTGGAGACAATAACAGATTTAGATATAGAAGCGCTAGTAGGAACACAAGATACGGGAATGAAAAGCTTTATATAAAATAAGTAGCGACTAGGGTGTAGACATAAGAGATAGAAGTTCTAAATATCCTAGAGAAAGTAAAAATAGAAGAAGCGAGGAATAAAGGAGAGATAAAAAACCCTTACTAGGGGTCCGCCACCTATCTATTATATAGTATAACTGCGGCAATACAAACCACCGTCTTGTAAGGCCCCTACTAGACAGTCTAGACCCAGAGAAACACTATATCCTTGCTATATAAGAGCCGTATTATAATACCTATATATAATTAATATACTGCCCCTGAGGATTCTAGCTCCTATATAAACCAAAAGCAGCCATATGTGTGTGCTTTATAATCAGCAAGGCTATCAGCCTGTCCTTATAGTTATAGTAGGCAATTAACCCAGATATTGCAGTTATAATAATCCAGATATATAGGGAACCGGTACAAATTATTAATGTATATAACCCTAGGGTTAAAGGCGTCCCATAAACAGAGAATATTATATTAGTAATAAGCTTACTGGAAACTAAAGGCACAGAGTCTATTCTATTAGGAGATATAAACCTCTACTACCTATAGTGGGGAGGTATCCATATTGCTGCTAACTAATAGGTAGAGTGCCTACTAAGAGCTATAGACATCTGGGGCCTTAAGCTGGCCACCCCCTAGGAGCAATTATATGGCAATAAGGCACTGCCAGAAGTACAATTAACCTTATATTTATGGACAAAGGCCTATACTAGAGACTTAAAAGGTGCAACCCTAAAGAAGAATGGGTACTTGCCTTAGACTATATCCCTATCTAGATATAACTAGATCTAGATATCAAGGCGTAACTAAATAGTAAAAGATACGCAATAAGGAAGCTCAAGATAGACAGTTTTCTTAGTATAGTTAAACAACAACTTTAAGACCTAGAAGAAATCCACCTAATACTAAATAAGTGAGGCTTATTAGCTACCCCTAAGGAAATTAACCAAAGACTAGAAAGGATCCAGGCAGTAATTAAAAATGGGCTAAAAGAGTACTACCTAGTCTTAAAACCGGGCCCCTACACGCGATATATGTGGTCTATATAATACGCGGTTTTTATTGCTAGCTAATGACAAGCAAGAAGGAAATACACAAGTAGCTACAATCCTAAAGATAAGAGACAATATAAAGACACAAGAAACCAGTTAAAAAATACCCTAAAAAAAGAAGTAAGGAACAACTGGAGATAGTTTATAAATAAGCACACTTCTAACCCGAGCCTCCCCTATAATAAGGGCCTTTAGGCTATGGCGAAATGGTTAAAGAAAAAGGTAGGGCGCCTAACAGAAGACCTATACCTACTACCCCTACGAAGAGTAGGGGAAACATAGGCCACTAATAACAATAATAAGAAGGCAAAGATCCTTATAGAAAGGTTCTTCCCCTAACTAGCTCCAGTAGACCTTAGTAATATTATAGGTGAAACACTAGTGACTTGCCTATAGGTCAACAGCGACATAATAATAGAGGAAATGGCCAGAACTATTAGCCGCCTTTTAAATAATATAGTACTAGGACTAGATGGAATTCTAAATAAGGCCTTAAAAACCTGTGGACCACTTATAGCACCTTGGCTTATAGATATAGCCAAAGCATGCTTTGCTATAGGCTACTACCTGCGACTTAGAAGATCTATGACGACGGTTGTTCTATAAAAAGAAGGTAAAGTAGATTACTTAATCCTAGGAAGCTACCGCCCTATTGCCTTAGAAACCACCCTTAGCAAAATCTTAGAAAGGGTAATAGCGGACCATATAGTAAATACGGCCGAGGAACACGCCCTATTACCATAAAGTTAAATGGGGGCAAGAAAGAACCGCTTAATACTATTAGCACTTATGCTACTTGCTACCACCATTAAGTCTGCATGGGCGATGTAAAGGGACTTTGTAGTATTAATGCTTAGCTTAGATATTAGTGGTGCCTATAATAATATACCCTATAAGCGCCTCCTATATATCCTTAGGGCAAAGGGCTTTCTAGAATAGATTATATAATTTGTTTAAGGGTTTATAGGCCAGAAAGAAATATTACTAGTCTTTAGCAGATACTAGAGCCCCCCTATTGCAGTTATAATAGGAATACTATAAGGATTACCCCTCTCGCCCATACTCTTCCTTTTCTTTATAAGCAACCTACTTAACTCCTTTAAGGAAGGGGCGACCTAGGGGATAGGCTTTGTTAATAATATAAACCTAATTATATACGGCCTAATAGCCGCAGAGAATTGCAGAGCACTAGAGAAAGCCTATAACACCTATATAGAATGGGCAAGACGACACGGAGTCCAATTCTTACTAGAGAAATACCAGCTAATCTACTTTATAAGAAAACGTAACCAATCTACAGATCTCCAGCATGCAATTTATATTTAAGGCTTTAGGGGTTAACCAGTTTAAGGCCTAAGGGTATTAGGAGTATGGGTAGATAATAAGCTCTAGTAGAGCGTATATACGTTATAAGCGGCCCGTAAGGGCTAAGCATAGTATATCGTAATGTCTAGGATTGTTAATTCTATATGGGGTCCATGCTTCTAGAGGTTACGCCTACTATATACAGCAGTTGTCCGGCTAACCATAACGTATAGATCCAGTATTTGGGCCATAGGAGAATCTAAAAAAAGCCCCCCAAAATTACTCCTTAAATTACTCTAAAAGGTCCAAATAGCTTGTCTCTAGAGCATAATAGGCGGGTATAAGCGAACAGCTATAGCACTGCTTAAAAAGGAAGCTAATATCCCCTCCTCTATAATTATATATTGAAGCCGCTGCAATATAAAGGGTGTAAAGGGAGCGTAACTCTAATGTTATAAAGTATATTAAGACACGCCTAAATAAACTATAAAGTAACCCTAGGGTGCCCTATAGGAGAACAAACTAACAACCCTAAAGTAGGGAAGATATATTAGAGAAACAGGTAAAGAAAGCAGAAGAAGAATAGTGCTGTATTAAGGCCCAGGCCCATATAGAGGAGGAAGGGAGACGTGTAAGAAATTAGCAAAGACAACAGTAAGAGAGAGAAAGGAGCCAAAGTAGAGCATAAAAGAGTACTGGAAAACTATCTACTGTAATATAACACTGGTTGGACCAATACTGGAGAGGCGTATAGGAGTTAAAGGTATAGAGGCTATCTTAGGCAAAAGAAACCTAAGCCGTAGCATAGTTAATACTATAGGGGGTAAATACCTAAGGGCTCTAAGAAGGCCTAATAAAGGCGGAAAATATAATAGCAACACTCTTAAGAACAGGAATAATAGGACTAAAAGATTGGCTCTACTAGGTAGGTGTCCTAGTAGGTAGCCTAAGATGCGAATATAGCTGGCTAAGACAGACACTAAAACACGTAATACTATTATGTCCCCTACGTACTAACCGAGAAGCAATGCTCTCAGTAGCTAGTATAGAGAACTATAATACACTACTTTTAATATAAAAAGGTCTTAAGGCGGTTACCCAGTGGCTTATTAGCCAAAATGTACTAGACTAGTTCCGGGTTATAAAGGAAATAGTAATAGAAGGCAAAGGGGCGAGTACTAGGCGCCCCTTAATAACTCTATAGTAGTAGAGTTAAGTTTGCGATACTAGCGCGTCCGTAGGCTTATTACGGCAGCAGTGGTTCCCAAGGAGGTTATAAAGTAAGGTAGTAGAGCACCATAGGTAACTCGTAGGCGCCCCGTATACAAGTCTTAAAAGGTAGGGAGATGGATTACGGGGTTTTCTTATTTTCTTAAATAGAGTTTTCTCCCTATATGTAAATAAGGAGTAGTCCGCGTGGGCCCAATAGGGATCCAAATCGGACGTTAAGCAATGAATAATTATTATATAACCTTAGATGCGTAAAACTTGTATTTTTTAATATCGCATTATAAGCCTATATCTTATAAGCGTTTAAGGACTATTTTAATATATTTTTAATATTTAAAAAGCAAGGATAAGTAGATTAAAATATTATTAATATATGCGGTAATAAATATATTAAGGAATTTATAAAGCGTATTATTAATATATTGCTAAAATATGCTAGGACTATTTTTTATGCCAAATAGCATTACTAGGTATTTAAAGAGTTCCTATTATATATAAAAAGCTATATATTTTTTATCTCCTTTATATATATAGATTTTATTAAAGGTAATAACTATATTAAGCTTTATAAAGTTCTATACCTTTACTAAATAGTTAAGCATCTCTTAAATTAGGGGAATTAGATATTGGTTTTAAATTATAATTATATTTAGAGCCTAATAATTAATATAGAATCTTAAGCCTCCTCCTAGCTTTTTAATAAATAGTATAGGTAAGGCGAATAGAGATTAACTAGGGTAAATAAATCCTTTTTTTAGATGCTTATTAAGGTATTATTAGTAGTAATTCTTTGATTAACATCTGATACGGATCCTACTGGCCCACGCAGACTACTCCGTTACAGGGGGGAAAACTTGTATATTTACAGGAAGAAAACCCCTGCAGTTAGGTTAGGGGAGGAAAAACCCTATAAGCCACCTTAGTTGGATGAAAACCCCCAAATTGCTATATTTGCACGTAGCAGCGGCCCTGCGGGCCTATAGCACGTCCTCCTCCTTAGATGTTTTAAACTCCTTAGGAACCACTACTTCCTTCTCTAGCTTATCTAAAGCTAGGGTTTACTATGTCCTAGCTAGACCTTACCGATTAATCGCCGTATACTTGTTGTTTTCTCCCATATCTTAACCGTCCCCTATATGCTATCTCTTGTTAACTATTATTATATACGCCTTGCCTCCTTCCCCCCTAGAGCCATTAAAGGCGTAAGGGGGATTCATCCGTTCTAACTACCGTAATACTGATAAGCGAGCGGGATATTGTATATTTGGGTATCTTTTATACCTAGGCCCCAGCTAGGCCCTCTTTAAGGGTCACCACTCCGTTAAAAGGAGACAGGGAAAACCGTGGGTCGCAATCTAGGCTGCTAGGTAGTATTTAGTAGTTGACGGCGAGTGACTGCATGCTCCGCGGGCGATTGCCCTAGGGGTTAGAAGGGGCTGTATACTTACTCGTTCGTATTCGTTCGCGATCGTTCGTTCGTTGATATAAGGTCGTTAATGCTTTTAATTAGGGGTTAGGGGATGTTGGATTCCATCTTGTATCCGCGAGGATTATATATGGTTAAATAAGAGCGTAGCAGTTGTCTACTATAAAGGGGGTACCGTTAGTAGTGGTTTTCGAGATCTCACTATCCTATGTGAAAACTTTTCACTACCCCCCATAACATTTCGACCACCACCACGACCCCTACCCGCAGCTGTGCGACGTCTCTGCGTTGGCTCTACTAAGTCTAAAGACTAGTAGGTTTATAGGCCTTACCATATACAGGTGCAGAGTCCGATTTCGAGGACCTTAAGGTATTATTATATTATAAGCAGTTCTTCTTATAATATACTATATAGCGGGCTAAACTTTAGTATTATGCCAGGCTCAAGTTCTATCTTAAAATTGTACTTATCCTAGTATAGGGCTAGTTAGTCTATAAATTAGATTATAGTACTCTTTAGGTATAAGAGGTTAAGGATTAGTATATTATTTTGGTTCTAGTGCTTTTTTAATATCTTCTATAGTTATAGTAAAGATTTTATAATCTTATCTTTTTACTAATAAGATAAAAGGCGCGGCCTATATTATATAAATTTTAAAAGGTTTTAATAAAACACTTTATATTCCTTACTATAATTGGCAGTTACAGATTTATTATATTAGCTTAAGGTTTATAGCAAGGGCAATTTATATTATATTAAAAGGGACCCTAGGGCGCCTCGTAGGAGAATAAACCAACAACCCTAAAGTAGGGAAGATATATTAGAGAAACAGGTAAAGAAAGTAGAAGAAGAATGGTGCTACTTTACCTAGGCCTATATAGAGGAGGAAGGGAGACGTGTAAGAGGCCAGTAAGAATAATAGCAAGAGAGAGAAAGGAGCTAAAGTAGAGCATAAAAGAACGCCGGGAAACCATCTACTGTAATACAATACTGGCTGGACCAACGCTGGAGAGGTATATAGGAGTTAAAGGTACAGAGGCTAACTAAGGCAAGAGAAACCTAAGCCGTAGTATGGTTAATGCTATAGGGGGTAAACACTCTAGGGCTCTAAGAAGGCCTAATAAAGGCAGAAAATATAATAGCAACACTCTTAAGAATAGGAATAATAGGACTAAAGGACTGGCTCTACTAGGTGGGTATCCTAGTAGGTAGCCTAAGATATAAATATAGCTAGCCAAGACAGACACCAAAATATATAATACTGTTATGCCCCTTACGCACTAACTAAGAAGCAATACTCTTAGTAGCTAGCACAGAGAACTATAAAATACTGCTCTTAATATAAAAAGGCCTTAAGGTGGTTACCTAGTAGCTTATTAGCCAAAATGTACTAAACCAGTTTTAGGTTGCAAAGGAAATGGTAATAGAGGGTAAGGGGGCGAGCGACGGGCGCCCCCTGATAACTCTATAGTAGTAGAGTAAAGTTTACAATACTAGCGCGTCCGTAGGCTTGTTATGGCAGCAGTGGTTCCCAAGGAGATTAAAAAGTAAGGTAGTAGGAGCACCACAGGTGACTCGTAGCCGCCTCGCAGGCGCCTTATAGGCGAGTCCTAAAAGGCGGGGAGATGGATTACGGGGTTTTCTCAAATAGAGTTTTCTCCCTATATGTACATAAGGAGTAGTCCGCGTGGGCCCAATAGGGATCCGAATCGGACGTTAAGCAATGAATTATTATTATTATTATTAAGCCCGCTAGTTAGAATATCTGTCTTATTTCCAATTCTTAATTATATACCGCCTAGGCGTTTAAGGTTAAAAACCTAATGCCCTAACTTAATGTTTATAATATATACTAGTATAGGAAGAAGTACGCGCCTGCTATAATTAAACCCTGCTTCGCCCTAAATTATTTAATCCCCTAGCTAAAGACCTTATAGTATACACCCTTAAAATAACTGATTAATTAATTAAATAGATTATAATTAACAAATACCTAAATAATAAGTTTATTTAAGAGATACTTAAGCTAATTTAAGATGGCGTTAGACGCTCTAAAAAGATCTCTCTAAGTAAATATAAAGCTTATAGAGACTACTTATACTACTAGAACCGCCTAATTATACCTAACTATAATAAACTTAAGCTTAAGCTTCTTAAACATGTATATAACCTACTAGTAGCTAGCCACCTAGGCTATAGAAAAACCCTAGAACTACTTTAATAAGAATACTACTAGCCAAATATATATAATATAATATAAAGGTATGTCTTTAGCTACTATACCTGCTGATAAGCTAAAGCTTTATATAAGACGTATAATGGCTTTCTAAAGCCACTACTTGTTCTGGACCGAAGATAGAAGGATATCTTAATTAACTTTATTATTGACCTCCCTATAAGTAAAGGCTGTATAAATATTATAGGAGTTATAGACTAACTATCTAAGATAAGACACTTAATTGCCTGCCCTAATATATTAATACCTACTATTGCCTAACTGTTTCTGGATTATATATAGAAACTCTATAGACTCCCTAAAACGATTATCTCTAATAGAGGCAGCCAGTTTATCTCTGCGTTTTAAAAAGAACTAACTACCTAACTCTATATTAAAGCACTATTATTTATAGCATACCACCCAAAAACGGATGGTTAAATAGAATGTGTAAATGCTATAATAAAACAATATATTTAGATATATATATTATATCTATAAGATAACTAGATAGACTGGCTTATATTTACTAAGTTTACTACAAATAACTATATCTTAGAAACTATAAAGGTCTCCCTATTCCTAGCTAACTACGGCTAGCATCTGCAAATGGCTTTTAAACCCTTTAGTAATGTCCCTTATTTAGCTTATTAGGCCTTATAAGTTACAGAAGCAAATAAATTTATAAAAAAGATGGAAGAACTATAAGAGTTCTTTACTAATAAAATAATATAGGCCTAATCTGTCTATAAAGCTATAGCAAATAAAACTAAACCCTAGCGCTAGCCTACTAAATTAGTAACTTTGTCTAGCTAGATATAAGAAATCTAAATATAAAACGACCTACTAAGAAACTTAATTAGAAGAACGCCGGCCCTTATAAGGTTAAAAAAAGTTGTCTCTCTTTATACCTACTAACTAAAGCTCCCTAATACGGTTAAAATCTACCCTATATTCTATACGTCAGTCCTCTATCCTACTACCCCTATATTAGACGCCCTGTCTAGACAGATCTAAGACCTTCCCCCACTAGTTAAAGTGGATAGTAAGGATAAGTACCTTATTAAAAGAGTTAATGATATTAAGTATGATAAATAGAAACGCAAATATATATACCTTATAAATTAGAGAGGCTTTACTAAGCCCTTATAGGAACTTATTAACTCTATAGGACTTATACAAGCCGTAAAAGACTTTTATAAACTTTACCTAGAACTACCATAGCCCTATTTTACAGAGGCTTAAGTTTAAAGGGGGGGTACTATTACAGGACACCTCTGTAACACCTTATATATATCTACCTATTTCCATCTATTTCCACTAACGCAGTAAAAGAGACTAACTGCGAAATAATAATCCAATAGCAATCTGCCGGCAATCTACGGCAATTTAATAGCAGTCTGCCGCATTTTGCTATATTCTGCCAAGTCCACTAAATCCTGCCAAGTTCTGCTAGGACTACTACTTAAATCTTATTCTACTCTGTGTATATATTAACTAAGCAACTAAACTAACAATATATACCCTTTCTTCCCATTTCCTTATCTTCTCTCCTTACGCAACGTCTTGACCTTATTATACAGTTTATATATATAGCTTAATAATATCTACTTCGCTATATATTATCACCACTTGTACTTACTCTGTGACAAATATATATCTAAATAGGTAGAAGCTTAAGCCCTTTAGAAAAAGGATATAATAAGTATGGCGAAGTTCCTTTATAAAGACGTTATTTGCAGATGGGGAGTATTTAGATAACTTTCTGTAGATAGTGGCGGAGAAAATGCTAATATAACCGCTGCGCTTATGGAGCTCTACAATATTAAAAGGGTTATGGCTTCCGCATATTACCTATAGGGACAAGGCTTAATAGAGCGAGGGCATAAGCCTATAGTAAATGCTTTAGCAAAAATAGATGGCTTATGGCTAGACAATCTCTATACTGTTTTATAGGCAGATAGAATAACTATTAAGCGGTCTATAGAAATAACGCTAGTAAGAGTTATATGCGGATATAAGTATATCCTTCCTATTAAACTCTATATACCCACTTAGTAAACGCTACCTTAGTAAACAGTTTAGACTACTATAGAGCTACTAGCACTCTATATAAAGCAGTTTAACTAAAAAGACGTAGATATAAAAGAGGCTATTACACATATAAGATAACTAAGGGTAACAAATAGGGAGTACTTTAATAATACCCATTATATTTACTAGGATAGATTTAAGGTTAGAGATATAGTTATGTTCTATAATATACAGCTTAAGCAAGATTATTCTAGTAGAAATAATAGTAGAGCCAGAGTCTAAGGAAGATATTATACAAAATCCACCTATATCGCAACGCCACGTAGTTTAAGAAGTACGCGTTTTAGAAAGATCGTTTAATAGAACTAAGTATAAAATGTTTAACTAAGGGATAGTTAAGTTCTAAGGCAGGGGAAGGGACGTTAATACATCAGGAAAATGTTTATGCCTCCTAACAGTACTGACAAGTTCCTGACAGCTCCTGTCAGGGCTGTCAGGAGCTCCAGGAGACACTCACACTCGACTTCCTGTCAGGAACCTGTTAGGAGGTCGCTTGGACCTCCAGGACCTCCAGGACCTCCAGGACCTCCAGGACCATCAGGACCATCAGGACAATTAGGATAATCAGGATAATTAGGACCATTAGGACCATTAGGACAATTAGGACAATAATTTAAAAATTAAAATTAAAAATAAGGTATATTAATGCTCTCATATTTACTGCTAGCTAATAAATATGAAAACCAGTTTAATTTTAGACCCAATTCTATATATAGGATACTTTAAGGAATCTAAATAATCCAAATCCTTCCTGCCCTAACCAGGTCTAGTACCTGCCTGCCTGCCTGCCTACCTACCTGCGTCGCGATCGATCGAGGAGACGAGGGGAAGGCTCTCGCAGAGGTTCCAAATCGTCAATTGGCGGTGTTCCCGATGATCCGCCGGCCGTGTACTGATTTCCTAACTAGGCCTAGTGCCTGCCTGTCCTGCCTGTCCTACCTGTCTGACCGTCCTACCTGTCTGTGCCTACCTGTCTGTGCCTACATGTCTGTGCCTACCTGTCGGTGCCTACCTGTCTGTGCCTGCCTGTCGTGCCTACTTGTCTATGCCTACCTGTCTGTGCCTGTAATCCGGGGGAGAGGTCGGCCCGATCGAAGGCTCTGCTTGATTCGATTGCGATTGATTGTATTGACTCGAATCGTTCTCTATGGGCGTTCGCTGGCTGTACGTTTGAACGGTGGTCGTCTGGGGTGCCTCCCTAAGAGGCCTCGATTCGATTTGATTCGGTAATAGGGTGATATCGAGGCTCTGGCTCGATTCGATCGATCGATTGAATTGATCGTGGTGTTCGCTGGCTGGTCGTTCAAACGATTATCGTCTGGCTCTGGCGACGGTCGTATGGTTCTGGCGACGGTCCTCTCCTACCTGCCTACCTACCTACCTGCCTGCCTACTTACCTACCTGTCTGCCTACCTACCTACCTACCTACCTGCCTGCCTGCCTGCGTCAGTGTCTGGTTCAATTCGGGGGAGGAGTCGGCCTGATCGAAGGCTCTGATTGATTCGAATCGTTCTCTATGGCCGTTCGCTGGCTGTACATTCGAACGGTAGTCGTCTGGGGTGCCTCCCTAGGAGGCCTTGATTCGATTCGGTGACGGGCCGATATCGAAGCTCTGGTTCAATTCGATCGATTAATTAATTGAATCGTTCGTGGTGTTTGCTGGCTGGTCGTTCGAACGGTCGTCGTCTGGTTCTGGCAACGGTCGTCTGGTTCTGGCAACGGTCGTCTGGTTCTGGCGACGGTCGTCTGGTTCTGGTAACGGTCGTCCGGTTCTGGTAACGGTCGTCTGGCTCTAGGACGATCATCTCGTTCCGGCAACGGTCGTCTGGTTCTGGCGACGGTCCTCTTCTGGCTGCCGTTCTAGTGCCTCCTAAGGTAGGGAGGATGTAAGGAAGGGTAAAAAATAAGGTGGCTACAAAGGGGTAACTTGGCAGAGGCCATCGGGAATATAGCGGGGACCCGATAGTAATGTGTGTCATGCGGAGCTTCGTGTAGAGCCTCCGTACGCAGAGCTTCGCGCAGAGCCTCGTGCAGAGCCTTTGTACGTAGAGCTTCGTGTAGAGCTTCGTATAGAGCTTCGCGCAGAGCTTCGTGTAGAGCTTCGTGTAGAGCTTCGTGTAGAGCTTCGTGTAGAGCTTCGTGTAGAGCTTCGTGTAGAGCTTCGTGTAGAGCTTCGTGTAAAGCTTCGTGTAGAGCCTCGTGTAGAGCTTCGTGTAGAGCCTCGTGCAGAGCCTTAGTAGTGTTGCTTGAGGGGTGTGCATAGGGTGTTGCTTTGGGGGGGGTATCCTGCCAGGAACCTGACAGGACGATCAGGAAATACTAGTTTCCTGTCAGGAGCCTGTCAGGACGATTAGGAAATACTAGTTTCCTGTTAGGAGCCTGACAGGACGATCAGGAAAATCAAAGATCCTGGTAGGAGCCTGTCAGGACAATCAGGACGATCAAGATCCTGGTAGGCTCCTGGCAGGAGCCTGTCAGGACGACCAGGACGATTAGGAAAATCAAAATCCTGCCAGGAGGCCTCCAAGATCTTGGCACCCCAACAAAATGCCAATGTAGCGTTTTAAAATAATATAAGTATTTTATTTTCCGCTTTAGCCGTTCTTTCCTAATAATTACCTCTTTATTAGCTTTAGTAATTATTACTACTTTTCTCTTCTACCTATTAGCTCTACTAAAAGCTAAAGGTTTTATAAGTCTTATTTTTAGCCTCTTTTTTAAGGATTTCTTAAAAGCTTTCCTAGCCCTATAGGGAGCTAGCAATAAGGTTATCCTCTAAAGATATAGATTTATTAAATTTAGAGTTTTCTTTTTACACTTTAATGTATTTGGTAAGTAACCTAGCCACATAAGTAACCTAGCCACCTCAAAACCCCACCAAAAATTAGAAATTTATACTTTAATATTTTAACAAGCCGTCGAAATCGGACTCTGCACCTGTATGTGGTAATGGCTACAAACCTAGGTCTTCGAAGCTCAGATCCAGAGCCAACGCAGAGACGTCGCACAGCGTGCGGACAGGACCTGGTGGTGGTTGTGGGCGTTAAGGGCGGTGGTGAAAAAAATTTCGGATGGTAAGATCTTGAAAATCACTACTGTTGGCCCTCTATAATATGACAACTACTACTGTTCTCCTATCTAGGGCACCTGTACGATCTAACATGGATAGATAGTACTTAATAATATCCCCTAACCCCCAAATTAAAAGCATTAACGACCTTATATTAACGAATAAGTAAACGCGTAAACAAATAAACGTATAAGTAAATATACGGCCCCTTCTAACCCCTAGGGCAGTCGCCCGCGGAGCATACAGTCACTCGCCGTACTGCTATAATACTACTAAAACCGTTAGCCGGATAACCCTATATGGTTTTCCTTATTTCCTCTTAACAGAGTGGTGCCCTTAGAGAGGGCCTAGTAACTAGGGCCTAGGTATAAAAGATACCTAGGTATATATATCCCGCTTTTGTCTTTTAGTATTAGGATGGTAGAACGGATAAATCCCCCTTACACCTTTAATGGCTCTAGGGGGGGGGGGGGAGGCAAGGCGTATATGGTAATAGTTAATAAGAGATAGCACATAGGGGATAGTTAAGATATAGAAAAGGCAGCAACAAATATATAGCGATTAATTGGCAAGGCCTAGCTAGGACGTAGTGAACCCTAGCTTTGGATAAGCTAGAGAAGGAAGCAGTAGTTCCTAAGGAGTTCAAAACATCTAAGGAGGAGGACGTGCTATAGGCCCGTAGGGCCGCAGCTACGTGCAAATATAGTAAATTAGGGTTTTTTATCCTACTAAGGCTGCTTATAGGGTTTTTCCTCCCCTAACTACAGGGGTTTTCTTCCTGTAAATATATAAGTTTTCCCCCCTGTACGGAGTAGTCTGCGTAGGCCAGTAGGATCCGTATTAGACGTTAATTAAAGAGTTACTACTACTAATATTTTAATAACCACTTAATAATAAATTCTAATAATTTAGATTTAGACTTTTATATACGCTTTATAGCTTCTATTAAAGTTGCATAGTAATTAGTTTAGTGGTTTTTAAAATATAGCAATTTGGCTTTATTCTAGCCCCCAAATTATAATATTTTAAAAACCACTAAACTAATTACTATGCAACTTTAATAGAAGCTGCAATGCGCATATAAAAGTCCAAATTTAAATTATTAAAATTTATTATTAAGTGGTTGTTAAGATATTAAGGTATGAATGTCTAACTTTTAGTAGGGTTTTGAGGTGGCTAGCTTACTTACATGGCTAGGTTACTTACCGAATACGTTAGGTATCTTACCTTTAAATAGAAATAAGCTATATAGCATTTTTATATTTAAGCCTTTAACCTTTTTAAAAGGTAATAGTAGAGGTATTAGAGTAACTAGCTCTAGTATAGATTCCTTTTTACTTTTAATAGTTAGGGCTAGCACTAAAAGCTTATAGTCCTAGTTTAGATAATAAATAAGCTTCTATTTTTTAATTAACTCCTTATAATAGGACTAGCCCAGTTATAGTAGGAATGTCTTAGTGAAACACTTAATAAATAACTGTCTAAAACTATCTGTAACTGTCTATAACTATTTGCAACTATCTGCAACTATCTATAACTGTCTATAACTATCTATAATTGTCTGCTACAATCTACCGTTTTCTACTAGCGCTGTAATACCAAAGTCCGTTAAAGACCGCGTGCGTATATACGTATATATTAACCACCAAGAACCCTAACTGTTTAATTATATAATTCTCTTATTGTTCCTTTCTCTTCTTTACGTAATATCTTGTTCTCTGCAAGAGCTATATATGTGACGGTGCTAGAGCGCGACCTGCCAAATTCTGCCATGCTGCTGCCATATTCTGCCAACCTACGATTGGCTCGCTTACTGCTAGCGCCTTGGCGGCTGCCCCTTTATATATGTTTACCATGGTCCTTGCAACCCCCTTCTTTTCTTCTCCTTAGCTTAGTATCTTTACTAGATAGCAATCCACAAGCTTTGGTTTAGAGGCATTTGTGCGAGCCGTTATATTATACTAAGCTCTCCCTATATTGCCTGGGAAGGCCTTAATAATATTCCACCCTAAAGAATATTTGTCTGTAACGACGCGTTAACGCGCTATACTTAGATACTAAAACAACTCTACACTGCCTGGGAAGGCCTTAATAATATCCCACTTTATAAGCTAGATAGGACTGGACCTATACCCCCGGAATTAAAACTAAAGTGTATAATACCGATAAACCCTAGGTAGCTAATAATGGCACCTAAAGTGAGCTTATTTAAAAGAGCTGCCCTGACCTAAGAAGAACATGAGATTTAATTAGAATCAGAAATTGAAGATAATAATAATATTATAAACGTATATAAATAGATTTGTGCCCTAACGGCTAATTAAGAAGCTAACCGTCTCTAAGCTTAAAGCATATAGGAGACCCTATAAGAGATCCTAGATAGCCTTATAGCCCTATAAAGTAGCTTAGCCCCCCCTTCTAGAAGTCCTAGTCGTCCTATTAACTTAACTAAATGTGACACACTAGGGAGTACAGATATAATAATGAAGCAATTAAAGTCCGTTAAGCTCCCTAACCCCCAACTACTATCTAACGGGATAGACCCTACCTTTAAAAATTAGAGGATTTAAGTATAAGGAAAGCTCCGTGTTAACCACAACTATTTCCTTTCTAAAGAAGTTAAAATGCTTTACCTCTTTAGTTGAACCATAGGGGACGCCTAACGGCACCTTTAAGCTAAGTTTAAGGACAATTCCCCTATCTAATTTATATTTATTAACAAAATAATATGGTACCTGGCTGCTATCTACGTTAACCTAAATAAAGTACGGGATGCCTGGTATAGCTATAATCGCCTAATAATAAAACCAAACTAACCCTTTGCTGAGTTCTAGACTCAATTCCTATACCTTACGGGAGAAGGCTAGGTTCCCCTTAAGAACTACCGTTTGGATCTATATAATAAGCTAACAATCCGGCTATAAGAAAAGATCGCTGTAACCTTAGATAACCTACTAACCTATAAAAGACTCGCAGCTTGTTGCCTATTGTTAGACTTAAAACTAAAGCGGATTAACGCCCGCCCTAATTAGCAAAAGCGACTATGTAGTAATTGGAACTCGTTAGCCACACCTATAGGAGCTGGAGTAGAAAGACAAGCTACGACTGCTCTTATACCAAAAGCAGTTATAACTACGCACTAGCGAGCCTCGCCCAACTAGCCATATACTACGCCCTTAGCTGGTCCCTGTCGTAATACCCTAATTAACCCTACCTTGGCTATATACTATAACTGTAATAAGGAGGGTTACTTTACCTTGTCTTGCCTAGAGCTAAAGGATATAGGCGATATTAAGGAAATAGAGGAAGGAGAAACATTTAATAAGTCAGGAAAAGAAGAACCCTAGGGAAAGACTCCCCCCTAGGGTACCCTATTAATCTTAAAGAGATTAATCTAAGTTAGTTAATAGGTGGAAAACACTTTATGGTTCTATATATAGTATCTTAAAATGGATATAGAGTTAATATAACTGCCCTTATTAACACTGGAGTAAATGGCTTTGCCTTTATAAATACTGCATATGTAAATAATGTTGCTAAGTTTCTAAGTATAGAAGCTACTAGACTAGAAAAGCCTATTTAAGTAAAAGGCTATAACGGTTAAGCCGGTAAGCCGGTTACCCATGTTTTAAAGTTGTATGTTACTCTTAACGGACGACGCCAGTATGGTATCCCCTTTTATGTCCTAGACCTAGGGTCCTATAATATAATCCTTAGCCGAAAATAGATGTCCTATTTTAATATTTGGCTAAACGTATAATAAAGACAATTTATCTGGCTAGAGGATAGACCAAAACTACCCTCCTTTGTTAGGGAAATCCAAACCAACTATAAGATACTAGCCGCGAAGGCTAACCCTACCTATTAGTAGGATGTTAGGGACTGCAACCTAGCCTTTACCTAAGAAGATGCCTACCGCGAGGCTGGAAGGAACTTATTTATACCAACAGAGATACTCCCCTAGAGCGCTACAGTTAATAAAGACTCTACTTACGGCAGCGGGATAGATAGTAATGTAGATAATATCTAAATTACGCAGATCCGACTAATAGGGAAGAGAATATACTAATAGGATATAAGGGAAAACCTCTAAAGGATGCAACAGGAGCTAAAAGGAGTAATAATAATGCCTTTACCTCAGAAGCCCCTAAAGTCCTATACACCCCTATTGTTATGCGACCCCCCTATAGTAGATATCGCTGTAATTAGCGCTATAGCGTTCCACTTTAATATGTATAGGAGGGATAACGAGGTCTTTATAACTAGCTTATATAAAATTGACCGGATCGTTGCTAAGAGGGAAGAAGAGCCAGCTAAGGAAACTAATAAGGAGCTAGTTAAACGCCTTTTTCCTACTATCTATGCGGGATACAAGGACGTATTCTTAAAAGTGGCATTGGATAAGTTACCCCCTTACTAGATATATAATTATAAGATTTAATTGGAAGCCAATAACTCGCTAGGCTATAGCCCTCTCTACTAATAATTAATAGATAAGCTAAAAGCAACTAAGTAGTACTTAATTGATAACCTTAATAAAGGGTTTATTAAGCCAAGTCAAGCCCCTTTTACTTCCCCTATCCTATTTGTAAAAAAGCCTAATAGAGGCCTTTATTTCTATATCAACTATCAGAAGCTAAACGCTATTACTTAAAAGGATCAGTATCCTATTCCTTTAATTAACGAGACCCTTACATGTCTAAGCTAGGTAAAGATTTTTACTAAACTTAATATCCGCTAAGCGTTCTACTGAATTAGAATAGACCCTGTATCTAAAGATTTAACAATGTTCTGCACTCGTTATAGGTCCTATAAATGCAAAATTCTTCCTTTTGGACTAATAAACGGACTGGCTACGTACCAAAGGTATATAAATGACGTTCTTTTTAATTACCTTAACGAATTCTGTACGGTATACCTAGACAATATTCTTATTTACTTAGACAATGAACTTAAGCACTAAGTTTATATTAAAAAGGTCCTAGAGAGATTAAGAAATATAAGTTTGGGGTAAAACAAATAAAGTACCTTGGGTTTATCGTTAGTATGGAAGGAATTAAAGTTAACTCTAAAAAGGTTAAAGCAATCCGTAACTAGAAACCCCCTTATACTATAAAGGGGATCTAGTTCTTCCTTGGCTTCTGCAACTTCTATTGCCGTTTTATCTATAACTATGGAGTAGTAGCAAAGCCTCTTATATGACTTACCTAAAAGAATACGCCTTTTACCTTTAATAACAACTATATGGAAGCCTTTAAAGAAATAAAAGATTGGCTTATCTCTTCTCTAATTCTTTATTACTATAACCCGGACCTTAAATTAATGCTAGAGACAGACGCTTCTGACGGAGTTATAGCGGGAATCCTATTATAGTTATATCTAGACGGCGAATGGTACCCTATTGCCTTCTTTTTAAAAATAATGGACCTAGCTAAGTGTAACTATAAGGTATACAATAAAGAAATACTAGCTATTATCTGATTGTTATCCTAATAGCGCGCAGAGCTTAAAGGCACGAACTCCCGGATTAAGATATATATGGATTATAAAGCCCTAGAGTACTTTATGACTATAAAGTAGCTTACTAGATAATAAGCCCGCTAGGCTGAAATACTCTCTGAATTCTTCTTTATGATTATATATTATTCTGGTAAGCAAAATACTAAAGCTAATGCACTAACCCGAAGGGAATAAGATGTAGGACCCTAGGATAAGCTAAAGACCCAATACCAGACGCGCGCCCTCCTCTATCCTAAATAGCTTAACCCGTAAATTCTTAAAGAACTAGACTCTAAACGGAATAAGCTAGCACCTTTAGAGGGAGTAGTCTTAGATAAACTAATAGGGCTAGTTAACTATATCCTAACTATAAACCGCACGGCTAACTTCCTGAAAGCCCTCTATAACTAAGCCGTGAAGGAGGACCCTGATTTGGAAATAGAAGAAGGACTACTTTTATACTAAGAATGGCTTATAGTTCTAGATGTTAATAACCTATAGACAGAGTTAATCCGCGAAGCCTACTGTTAAGTCTTAATGGTATACCCTAGTTATAATAAGACCCACTAACTACTAGCGCCCCGTTACTACTAGCGAGGACTTCTATCTAATATAGATTGATTTGTTAGAAACTGCTATACCTATAAACGCGTAAATGCCCCTAGGGATTAAACTCCTGGGTAGCTATAACTGCTGCTAGTTCTAGAATGCCCTTAGTAATATATTACTATGGACTTTAAGTTATTTCTAAAGGACGCCTACGGCCACGATGCAGCCTTTGTAGTGGTTAACCAACTATATAAGTAATCCGTCTCCCTCCCTTGTTTTAAGACCATGACTGCGAAGGATATGGCCCGCCTCTATATTGACAATATCTATCGATTCTACGGCGCCCCCAAATTAATTGTCTCTGACTATAGCCCCTAGTTTATATCGGATTTCTAGAATAAACTCTACTATATCCTTAGGATTAAGATTAAGCTCTTTACTATATTCCACCCTTAGACTAATGGCCAAACTGAGATTATAAACTAGTACCTTGACTAGCAACTACAGCCCTTTATAGACTACTATTAGGACAACTGGTTGGAATTACTGCCTATAATAGACTACGCGCAGCTTACACTCCCCTATAATAGTATAGGGATGTCCCTATTTAAACTGCTCTACGGGTATACACCACGAACATCCTTTAATTGGGATAGGCCTACTAAACCTACTATAGCCCGCAAACGCCTCAGCTATAAAGAGGCCTGGGTATTTGCTGAGAGAATGTATAGAGCCTAGGAGACTGCTTAAACAATTATAAGAAAGGTATAAGAAAAAAAGGAGTCCGATATAAACTAATATTATTATAAGGAAGACTTCTAAGTAGGAGATAAGGTATAGGTGTTAATAAAGAACTAGAAAACCTAGAGGCTAAGCCGTAAGTTAGACTACTAAATAGCTAGCCCATATAAGACTCTTTAAAAGGTAGGATACTCTTTTAAGGTTAAGCTACTAGAGTTAATAAGGATCCACCCCGTCTTCTCTCCGGACCAGCTATAAAAGGCTATAGATAATCCACTACCTAGACAGTATAACAACCCCCCACCACTAATCTAGATTACTAAGGACGAAGAATAGGAAGTTAAAGAAATCCTAGTAGTAAAAAAGGTCCGTAATATCTTAAAATACCGTATAAGCTGGGTAGGCTATAATAATGACTTAGAGTGGTACCCCGTATCTAATTTTAAGTACTCCCCCTATAAGTTACGGGACTTCCACCTAGCCCACCCTAACCTCCCTAGACCACTACATAAATTAGATAACTAGATTAAATGCTAGGAAGAAGGGTTAGATAATTATAATAATTTAGATAATAATAGGGAGCTTAGACAATGCCTAAGGGCAGGCTTTTTTAGGAGGGGGGGGGGTAATATAACGGTGCTAAAGCGCGACCTGCCAAATTCTGCTATGCTGCTGCCATATTCTGCCAACCTATGATTGGCTCGCTTACTGCTAGCGCCTTGGCGGCTACCCCTTTATATATGTTTACTATGGTCCTTGCGACCCCCTTCTTTTCTTCTCCTTAGCTTAGTATCTTTACTAGATAGCAATCCACAAGCTTTAGTTTAGAGGCATTTGTACAAGCCGTTACAATATACCCTTAGATTTAGATAGAATTTATATTATTCCTTTAAATCTTCCCTAAAGCCTCTTCGCGCCCTTACACTCCTTATTAACTACTTATCTAAATTTATAAGTGATAAGAAAGTCTAAGGGTATTAGGTATAGGGTCTTTAAGATTCTAGCCTTTAAGAGTTTTAGGCAGCTTAGTATTATATTATTAATTATTTTTAATATATCCTTTCTAGAGATCTAACTTCTTTTTGCCTAATTAATAAAGACACAGATACTTTTTAGTACGTAATATATATAGAAGAGCTTATAGGGACCTTTTAAAAGTTCCTTTCCCTACTCCTTAATTATATTTTATACCGCCTTAATTTTATTAATCTTATAGGCTTTTTAATATCTATAAAGGCATTTTCCTAATCTTTATTTCCTAAATTTCCCTTAAGCTTATTATTATTCTTAATCTTAACTATCGCGTTTTTCATAGCCTTAACTATATTATACTCCTGGTTTATAATAGCCTATATTAAACTATAATAGATATTTATACGCTAATTAACTAGTTGGCTTTAAGCGGCCCTAAGGATAGCCTCTTTTATTTATGCCTTTTCTTTTAAGAGGAGTCCTATAAATCTAGATGTTTTTATAGTAATATTTCGTATACGTAATGAGCGTATAATATTTTAAAATAAAAGTTATAATAGTATCTTTTTAACGTAAGAGAAAAGTAAATAGGGGTGTATAACTAAATAAGTGTCACAGTACGTGCAGAGGGTCAACGAGGTAACTGTGACTGTGTATCATTGACAAACGATGTCGTGTGAAGATCTATGTACAGAGAGGTGAGGCGGTATATGTATGTCGCTCAGGGGTCAGGT
>Ga0307507_10002841_pt1 | contig 35091 bp, 6 predicted proteins | sample 7_EM_MG_FD_207223 | JGI IMG/M metagenome (GOLD analysis project Ga0307507, IMG submission 207223) | Populus trichocarpa ectomycorrhiza microbial communities from riparian zone in the Pacific Northwest, United States - 7_EM | ecosystem: Host-associated > Plants > Roots > Unclassified | place...
TGTAGAGCTTCGTGTAGAGCTTCGTGTAGAGCTTCGTGTAGAGCTTCGTGTAGAGCTTCGTGTAGAGCTTCGTGTAGAGCTTCGTGTAGAGCTTCGTGTAGAGCCTCTGTCGCAGAGCTTCGTGCAGGGCTTCGTGCAGAGCTTCGTGCAGAGCTTCGTGCAGAGCTTCTGCAGAGCTTCGTGTAGAGCTTCGTGCAGAGCCTCTTGTAATTAGCATATAACTTAAATAATATGTTATATTACCTCAATTGCATATTAAGGAATATATAAGTTGGTTAACTGCGTATTATTTAACTTTTAAATATATTAAATTGGTCAACGGCGTATTATTTAACTTATAAATATGTCAAGTTAGTCAACTGTGTATTATTTAACTTTTAAATATATTAAGTTAGTTAAGTTGCATGTAAAGTTAATTAATTGCGTATTAAGTGTTACGGACAGCTTAAGTACGATGTTATAACTACTTGGAGAAGAGTCGGAGGAAGCTAGTTGGTTGATACAGGCACGGTCTAGGATGGATCCGGTGGAACTATATGACAAGGAATAGTAGCTGAGGTTATATAATGTGATCTATATAATCCGTGTAATCTATATAATCTATAACAGAGCAGATAGAGCACACGTACCTTATAGAGCGAAGGGATTTCTTAGGCGTATAGTTGTGTATTTAAAGGACTATAGTCCCTACCCAGATAGTTCTCTCTTTGTAGTAAATCTTAAAATATAATTAGAGTTAATCTATTAGGCAACCACTCTACCAGTTATTATTATATTATTGATACTATTTATACCTATATACCTAGCCTAATAATAGGACCTACTATAGTTCCTACTATAAGGTTCCGTTACACATTTACTATTAAGGTTATAGTATTAAATAAGATCAAACAACATGCCACCTAAAGCACCAGTTATAATAACGTCGACGGCAGCCACGACCTTAGGGTTAGGAGACACTAGTATAGCAGATACGGATTCTTAAGTAGTTATATAAGGTTAGTTACAGGAAATAGTTAATCGCTTATAGGATAATAGCAGGCTACTTAAAGAATGTATTAATGGAATTAAAGCAGTAAAGGTTAAGTTACCTTTAATTAAACAGTTCTTAGGAGAGAAGTTAAAGCTTAAAGGGTTTCTTACGCAGATGCATTTTAAGGTTATATAGGAAGGAGTGAAGTTAGCAACACCTACGGACCAGGTAGCGTACGCAGGACTATTTCTGTTAGGAAGAGCTTTAGAGTAGTTTAAGCCTTACCTTATAGAGATATAAGTAAGCGGTATAACAACTACTAACCCAGACGTATAGTATATATTTATAAGTTGGAACGGATTCGTAAAATGGTTAACGCAAATATTTAAAGACCTTAAAGTAACTACAATAGCGGAACGGAAACTTCAAAACTTAGTATAATGCACTTTAGCAATTAAGTATACAACGCAGTTTTAAACACTAGCCATATAGGTTAAGTGGAATGATAGGGCGCTTATAGTACAGTATAAGTAAGGACTTAAGGCTAAAGTCTAGGACGTAATTATCCTAATAGAAGATGTAGATACTCTAAGAGAATTAATAGACTAGTTAATAAAGATTAATAATAGGATCTATTAAAGGGAACAAGCTAAGAAAGGGCAAGACAAAGTTCTATAGTTATATAAGGCGCAGAGTACGCAACGGTTAATATAGAGTTAAAAACTATGGAATGGCGCAGAGCTAATAGACCTAAGCGGTACTAAAGAAACCTAAAGATAGGGAAAGAAACTATAGAAACCTAGAGGTTAAGGATTAAGTAATTAAAGGACCTAGGAATAGAGGCCAAACTAGGGATCTTAGCAGTAGAAGACATTTAGGCGGACTCCACAGCAAGAAAAATAGTTTAAAAATAGGGCTTGCATAAATTGTGGAAAATAAGGTTATTTCGCCAGAGACTATAGAGGTAGTTAGAGTAATTACGCAGTAAAGGGAACTAGGCTAGCAGACGGTATATATATATAGAGGGATAATGGTGTACTATAAGGAACAAAGGAATATTTAATTAACAGTTTTGCGTATTGTTATAACAACGTATACTAAATTTATAAGAACGCTAAGTATGGCGTAAGCTATTGGCTATAGGAGCTATTATTATCTAAGTTTAGAGAAACTAATAAACCAGCTTATAGATTGGACATTAAAGATAATAAGTTTAACATAGGCAAAGCATTTACCAATAATAAGGCAATAAAGGCAGCTTACTAGGAGTATATAGACCTTAGAGAAGTTGAAATAGAAGTAAAAACTAAGACTATTACAGAATAAGGTTTAGTAACGGATGTTATAACGCCATTAGATATAATTTCCGTCGCTTTATAAAATAATAGGAGTAATGTTTAGAAGAAACTAAGCAAGTAGATAACTGCTAGTGCTAGCTTATTACTTAATAAAGGCAAAAGGCCATAGGCTTAAGATTCTTAAGAAGAGATATAAGAAGCTTAAGATTCTTAAGATAAGATAAGATACACCTAAGGACCTATAATAGACAAAAACCGATGGAAAAGGGTAGTAACTTAGTTCAGTAACAAATAAATAAGTATAGGACGTAAGTTTAAGAACTATAAGTTTAGGGAATAAATAAGAACGTTAGCAATCCTAGGTAAACACAGTATTCAGCCTAAAGATTAAAAAGTTAATATAGTGATTAAGAAGCAAGACGACTTTAAGGATCTAGCTGCAAAACGCAGAAAGTAAGAAACTATAGATAAGTTTAAAACAAGAATTATTATATAGCAAGAGTAAAATCTAGACAAGAGGTTAGCTATACCAGGTTATAGAAGGGACAGAGTACCTATACAAAGAATTACTAATAGGCTAAGTGCAGGGACACCTAAGGCAAAGTAGTTAGATAAACTAGAATAAGAAGAGGATCTAGATATCCTAACTAGATTTAAAGGAAGATATACTAAAGGATATTATGATATAGCGATAATAAGGTACTTTCTAATAGATAGACTATACACACTAAACCAGTTATACAGAAAGTGGTATAGGCAACAACATAATAATAAATGGGAAGACTTTTATATATGGCTAGATAAAAAAAGTTGTCTAAAACTAACCTATTACAGAAAAACACATGAGTTACATTAAAGGAGTGTTAATTATAATATTAAGGAACCTAGAAGAAGGATCTAGGGACTAGAGAAGTGAATAATAAATCTTAGTACCCGCAACCAAGATACTAGTGGTTAGGTTAACTAGGTATAGGTTTAAACTTAAGGATAAAGACAAACTAAGAGTTAACCTAGGTTACCTAGCGTATTATACACTATTATAGATAGCTTGTGTGGATGACACCTACAATATATATAGAGCACTAAAAGATAAGAACCAGAAGTACCTAGCAAGGATATATTAGGCACTAGAGGAGAAACGGTTTAGGGATATTAAGTATATACACAGATAGCACCTAGTAGAAGTATAAAGTTAAGGGGACTTAATACTTTAACTAGGAAGATTCCTTACAAAAGAATACCTAGATAGATAATAGTAGTAAAAGTACCTAGAGAACACTTATCTATGGTATATAGAAGAAAAGAAATAAATTAAGTATTAGCCTAAGTTAGACTAAGTATAAACAGGATCTAGCAGCCAACAGTTAGGAAAAGGGGAGGCGTATAGGACTAGAGGGAACCAGTGTTAGAGCCTTAGACCCTTAAAGAAATTTAAGGATAACACCTAAATTTATAAGTTAAATGGCAAGATCAGCAGTTCAAAGTATTGGTAAATAGTAGAGTAACTAGGAACCACATATTACTAAGAGTAGTAGAAAGAATAGGGTTACTATATAGACAAAAAGAATACCCGTATCCACTTATAACGATTTTAGGAGATTAGATAGCCTATAAAGGAGGCATTATTAATCTTAAAATAGGACCTATTTAGTTAACTATTAAAGGGAGACTAGTTAGAATGTCTTTTAATATCCTACTGTTAGGATAGGATGAGGCGATACTAGGAATGCCTTAGTTATAGGAGTACAATCCAAAGATTAATTAGGTTATAGGTTAGGTTAATATTAAGGATACTTAACGGCGTAAAGTGCAATAGTAAACTAAGTTGGTATAGTACCAAGTTAGAGCAACATACAAAGAGACTAAGTAAGGCTTAAGTTATATACCAAAGAGATACCACAAGTATGGTAAGAAGTTATAGTTACTAGAAAGTAAAAAGCTGTTAGAGTATATAGCATGGGACTATAAAATAGAATTAGAAGAGGGAATAAGTCCAAGGTTCTTTTTAATCTATAAGCTTACTAAAACAGAGTTAGTAGCGCTTAAGGAGTTTGTCTAGGAGAACTTACAAAAGGGATATATTAGACTATTATAGTTATTAGCAGAATATCCAGTGTTGTTTATCCTAAAGAAAAACGGAAAAACTTAGGATGTATATAGACTATAGACAGTTAAACAGTATTACTAGAAAGGATAGGTATTCTTTACCCTTAATTAGCAAAATCCAAGATAGGATAGGTAACGCAAAAGTCTTTATAAAAATAGATCTAAGATGGGTGTACCACTAGATTAGGATCAAGGAAGGCAATAAATAGAAGGCAGCCTTTAGGTCAAAGGAAGGACTATATAAACCATTAGTTATACAGTTTGGGCTTATAAATGTGCTAGTAATGTTCCAGAAGCGAGTTAATAGTGTATTAGGAGAATACTTAGACGAGTTTATTATAGCATATTTTAACAACATTATTATTTACTTAGAGAATGAGGAAGAACATGGAGAATATATTAAATAGGTCTTAAGGAGACTATAGGAAGAACAGATGCTAGTAGCAATTAAGAAATGCGAGTTCTTTACAAGGAAAACCAATTTTATAGGATTTATTATTAAACTAGGAAAGATTAGCATGGACCTAAAGAAAGTTAAAGCTATAGTAAGTTGGTAAGAACTAGAGAATATTACACAGTTAAGGTTATTTCTAGGGTTTTGTAACTACTATAGGAGGTTTATAGCACAATAGTTAAAAAGTATTAAGCTATTCACAAGACTAACAAAAAAGGAGGAACTGTAGGTTTAAGGTAGTAAATAGAAGGAGCTGTTCTAGGAACTTAAAGAGTTGTTTACCTAAGAGCCAGTCCTTAAGATCTATTAACCAAAGTTAAAAACGGTTATTAAGATAGACGCATTAAACTTTGCACTAGAAGTATACTTACTATAGAGGCACCAGGACGTATGGCACCCAGTAACATACTATAGTTGGAAAATAACACTACTAGAATTAAACTACAATATTTATAATAAGGAGTTGCTAGGTATAGTTACAGCACTTAAGAAATAGAGAGCATTCTTATAAGGTATAGAGAAACCGTTTATAATTAAGATGGATTATAAGAACCTTACAGGATTCCTAACAACAAAGGAACTCAACTAAAGACAGGCTAAATAGGCGGAAATGCTTACAGAATACCATTTCGAAATTTAGTATACTAAAGGTACAAATAACACACAAGCAGATACTCTAAGTAGAAAAGCTAAACTACAAAATAACAAAAAGCCATTAGAAGCTTTATTGCGAAAAAATTAAGACAGATTAATTAGGTATAATTACCCAAAAATTATAGCAACTAAGGAAAGTCAGATCTATAAATTACTAAAGAGTAATTGGATATAGAAGATCTAAGAAGTATAGACTAAGAATCTAGACTTAGAGCAATATAAAAATAGAGAACTAACGTATATGCCTAAGTCTATTATAGAGGAGTTTGTTAAGGAATTCCATAAGGAAATAATATAAGAACACAGCGGAGCTATAGGCTTAGTGTTAAGACTTTAAAAGGAGTATATTATTTAAGGAATCTAGGGACTAGTAAGATAAGTTATAAAGAAATATCTAGATTGCTAAAGGAATAAACTAATAAGGCATAAGCCGTATAGAGGGCTATAACCTGTTAAAGTACTAGGAAGACTATAGGAGGTTATATTATAGGACTTTATTGTTAAGTTACTAAAGTTAAAAGATCCTATTATGGGACAGGACCATAACGCGATCTTAGTAATAGTAGATAAGCTTATAAAGTGGGGATACTTCATAGCATGCACAGAAGAGATATTAGTAGAGGATGTTGCTAGAATCTATATAAAGGAAGTGTTTGTAAGACATAAAGCACTAAATAAAGTTATATTGGATAGAGATCTAAGATTTATAGCAGTATTTTAGGAGGTATTTCTAGTAGAATAAGGGGTTTACGTAGCAACCTCTATAGCGTATTATCCGTAGACGGACGGACAAACGGAAAGACTAAACTAGACACTAGAATAGTATCTAAGGCATTATATTAATCACGCATAGAATAATTGGGTATTGTTATTACCAGTTACATAGTTTACATACAATGCAACACTATAAGAAGGAATAGGGACATTACTATTTAAGGCGAACTATAGGTACGAGCCAAGAATATCGTTATTGCTATATTAAGCAAAGAAAACAAGTAGCACAGCTAAACAAAGAATAGAGACGTTAATAAATCTTTATACAAACCTTAAAGAAATAGCTAAACTAGTATAAGAGCGAATAAAAAAATACTATAATACTAAGAGATCTGAGGGACCAGATCTTAAGGAGGGAGATAAAGTATGGCTACTATACAAAAATTTTAAGAGTTAACGACTAAGTAAAAAGTTAAACTATGTTAGACTAGGACCTTTTAAAATTGCGTAAAGAATTTTATTAGTTACGTATAAGTTAAACCTACTAGCCAAAATGAAGATCTACCCTATATAATATATCGCGATGCTAGAACCAGCACGTAGAGATATTAAGCTACCAGTTTATAAGGCAGACATATATAGAGGACAAAAAGAAAATAAATGGCAAGTTTTAAGGATTATTAGTTATAAGGACGTAAATAACAAAACATAGTATAAAGTAAAGTAGATAGGCTATAATAAGACTACCTAGAAACCACTAAGTAACCTAAAGAACGCTATAGGAAAGGTACAGGAGTATTAGAAGAAAGTAGGTTAGGTAATATTAATAAAGAAGGATTACTAAAAAATAAGTTACCTAAGGGGGACCTAAGAGGAGCAATTGCTAAGCTACTTAGAGTTATTTCCCTTATAGGAGAAGAGCCAGTCCTTTTATTACCTAGCTTGGACAGACCCTATTAAACTAGTTTCTACTCCTTGGAATGAACCTTCTTACGTACACGTTTAAGACATTAAAGACGAGCATAAGCTAGACGTTAAGCTTTAAGGATATATACGGACTCTTCTAAGATATATTAAACCTTAAGCAGCACAGAGGCTAGTTTACTATTAAGTTTCTTAGTAGTAGATTAAATATAAGACCCTATAATAAGTTACTTAGGAAACCTAAAGACTGTTAAGAGTTATAGAACGCGCATACTTAGCATTAAAGATAGAGCGGATGTCATAGGATAATTAAATATTTACTTTAGTGCACTCTAAATAAGAGGAAGGTTGTTAAGATAAAGGGCTTACTAGCGCAATATAAACTAACCCCTCTTTTATACAGCAAGAATATGGAGACGGCATTATCTCACCTAGAGACAAGATTGCAGTAACAGTGCAAGACCGGTAAGCTATAGAAGAAGAAGGAGATGCTTTAGGTATAATAAGTAAGGATATTAACTAGGTTAATTAAATAGACATTACACCTCTAGTGGACAACTTAGAGATGTTAGGAATCTTTAAGGACAAAGATAAAGAGAAGGGAGATGGTGTTACAGATAGCTTAAGTACAATATTATAACTACTTAGAGAAGAGTCGGAGGAAGCTAGTTAGTTAATATAGGTATAGTCTAGAATATATTTAGTGGAACCATATAATAAGAAATAGTAGCTAAGGTTACGTGATGTAATCTATATAATCTATATAATCTGTATAATCTGTGACAGAGTAAATAGAGTATACGTACCTTATGGAGCGAAGGGATTTCTTAGGCGTATAGTTATGTATTTAAAGGACCACAGTCCCTACCCAGATAGTTCTCTCTTTGTAGTAAATCTTAGAATATAATTGGAGTTAATCTGTTAGGCAACCACTCCACTAGTTGTTATTATGTTGTTAATACTGTTTATACCTACATACCTAGCCCAATAATAGGACCCACCGTAGTTCCTGCTACAAGGTTCCGTTACATTAAGTTAGTTAAGTTATATGTCAAGTTAGTTAATTGCGTGTCAAGTTAGTCAAGTTGCATGTTAAGTTGGTTAATTACATGTCAATTACGCGAAACGCGCTTAACAAAGTCGACTTAAAACCCAGCCTGCGAATATTTTCCCGATATATAAGAGTATTAAAAGAAATTAGATTAAGAAGCATTAATAGAAAAGAATCGCCAAAAAACGAATTATCTAAGGGGGACCTAAGAGGATCAACTACTACGCTACTTTAAGTTATTTCCTTCTTTACTTAAGATAAATCCGTTTTAGCCTCCTCTGCTTTTAGTTTAAGGAGACCTTACTTAGCAGGCCGAAGCTCCTTTAAATAAACCTTCTTAAGACGGGTTAGCCAAGCATAAGCAGCTAGTTAAGCATTAAGTATTTACAACTCTTTAGTATAAAGGCGTTGGAACTTAGCTAAAGCGCGATCCTACTTATTATAAAGCCACTAAAGTTTATTACGGGCGGCCGAGAGTTAGTCTTCTACCTTCTTAGCAGCGCATTAAATTTAAGACCCTACGGCGGATTGGATAAGGCACTAGACGCCTATAAAGAATAACAAGACGCGTATACTTAGCGTTAGAGACGGATTAAACATTATAGGACGACCGTATGTTTAATTTTATACACTTAACATAGAAAGAAGGCTGGCAACTAGACGGAGCTATAATCGCAATATATACTAACTTCTTCTCTATATAATAGGAATAGGATAGTATAACTTTACTAAGCGACAGTATAGTAGTTATAAGCTAGCTATAATAATTAGACAGTAAGGATCTAATAAGAGGCATTAGAAATAATAAAGGTTATTAAATTAAAAACAGGAATGCTATACCTCTAATAGACGACTTAGAGATATAGGATATCTTTAAGGACAAAGATAAAGAGGAGGGGGGTAGTATTACGGACCTTATATCGGCAGTAGTACGACTACTAAGAGAGAATATAAACGGACTAGCGGTAAAAACGCAAGAGGCGCTAGAACTAGTTAAACTATAAAATAAGGGGTAGCCAAGTTATATAATGTGTTACGTTACCAGTTTAGTATATAGGAATATAGAAACGTAGGAATATAAGGGACGTACTAACGTACTAACGTACTAACGTACTAACGTACTTAGTTATTACTATAGGAAAGAGTTATGTATTTAAAGGACTACAGTTCCTACCTAGATAGTTCTTTTTTTATAGTAAATCTTAGAATATAATTAGAGTTAATCTGTTAGGCAATTACTCTACTAGTTATTATTATATTATTAACTTCTTGTTTACCTATATACCTAGCCCAATAATAAGTCCACTATAGTACTTCCTATAAGGCTTCCTTATAAAAAGGACTCCTATTTAAATATTAAAGATATACTATAACTAAAATAGGAGCTAATCTAGATAAAAGGGAGTCTTTTAACTTCTACCTGCTAAGGAGGGCTATAGAAAATAGACTTAATTTTATAAGGGCGCAGACCATCTATTAGTAATAAACCCTAAGAAGTAAGGTCTTTGCTAGCTAATTAGATAATTTCGCAATTAGTAACTAGTTATATCTAAATAAAGAGATACTACTCTTTAGCTGCCTGTAATCTCTTAGCTAAATAAGTTAGTAAGTACCTGTTAAATAATATAAGAGATAGACCCTAAGCTAGAGAAACTTACTAGTTAACTTTAGAGACTTAATTTTAGGACAGTTAAATTAACAGGTATTATGTCTTTAATGCTATTCCCTAATAAGATTTGCTAAGATCTAATATGGTATACACAGCTCCTAAATAAAGCGTTAATGCATTAAGAGCAAACGGGTCCATAACCTATAATAAATAATAACGGACTACTGCCGCTATATAGGGAGGCGCTATAAGAGCGATATAAGTCTAACTGTTGGTATACTCGCTTTATCAACGTGCACGAATATCACTTGTAGTGGTACGTATGCGGTGTTAAAGTTGGTAGTTGTTGATGTCTAGAAATAGGGGTTTGCTCCAAGGTCAGATTAGCTAGTCTCGCTTTGTGGTCCCGTAACCACGTCACATAACTAACATTCCGACACTAACTTAGAAAGGTATAGAGAATTAGGAAACCTTAACGCATACTAGGTATAAGGTAAGACGTATTATAAATACGGAGGTCCTTATTACTTTATTAATTAATACCTAAAGCTCTAAGAACTAGTTAACTGTGGGCTCCTATATATAAATAAGTATAACCGAATCTGCGCTAGAATATGTCAGTCGTTGTCTATGACTAACTAGTCATGGGGTAGTCACGTGTACTGGTCACGTAAGCTAAGCGAGTATGAAATCCACCAGAATCCACCTGTAGAATAGTATTAACAATATAATAACTTTATCTATGTATCTTGATATACGCATCTGATTCCCTTACACCTCCGCTGCACCTCGTCGAGTACTAGCCTTAACAGGTTATGAGCCCAGCTATGCCTGTGGAGGGTTTCAATATAGCGTTTTTAAATAACACGTGGAGAGAGCTGTGATGTATAATTATAGCAGTTGTTAAATAATTAAAGGACGCGCATTGTCCGCGGAATTAATCACTACCTTACTAACCTATTTAACTCGCTAAGTCTAATCAGAAGACGAGAGCTAAGAAGCAGGTAGGAGATAGTAACAGGTCGAGCTCGTAACTAGACAATAATCAATACAACGCGTATTAGGAGCTTAACCATAACGCGTCTAGTAGTATATACCACCTATTAATAACTTAAGAAGTAGACAATAATCGAAACTAATTAGAACAATCTTAATTACAATACCGTAATATAAATACAGCAAGTTCCTAATTAATTTAATATCCAATTACTGCACTCAGGATAAGTAAAAGCAGTAGTAGTAAGAACCTACTGCCCAATAGCATAAAGCTAAAGGGAGAGGAGAACTATATCGCATAAAAGGAAGTAATAAAGAACATTACCATTGCGAACGGATTAAGACGTTATATTTATAAAAAGGGAAAAGCACCCAAATACGTAGATGAATTTAATAAGAAAGCTAATAAGATAAAGCTGGCAGTATAGCTAATATAGGAAGCTAGAGACTTAAGCATAAAGATTATTATTAAGCTTAATGTTAAGAGTACCCCTACACAGATGCTAGCAGGATATAAGTTAGCGCGTAAGATGTGAGTAACTCTATAGACTTAGTATAAGGGAACCGGAGCAGTTCTTAGCTATAACGCTATCGAATTATACACAAAGATTAAGTATAATAACTACCCCAATCTCAAGCACTTCATTATCGCATTTAAAAAGGCTATTAAAAAGCTGGCGAACCTTAACATTTCCCCACCTAAATTATGGCATCCAATTCTCTTTATTATGGCCCTATCTAACGCATGGCCTATCTAGGCAGAACGACAGCGATCGAATTCTTAAAAAGAATTAACCCGACTATTACTCTCCGCGTTAATTAAAGATATTATAAATAAGGCACGAAACAAGGATAAGAAGGCCAAGGGAGGTATACTATATAGGGGGAAGCCTAATAAGAAGGGTAAATAAAAGGCAAAGGAGGATAAGGAGAAGAGTAAGGGAAAGTACTATAAGAACTATAAGAAGCTAAACGCCCGTCACAAACCTAAAAACTGCTTTATCATAAATAAGAAGCTATATTATGAATAGGAAGAAAAAATAGATAAGAAGTTTATTTTATATTAGGAACCTAATAAGAAGAAGTTAGGCAGCAAGAGCAGGAAGGAAGAACCTAGCAGTGACTCCTCGGACGATAATGATGCTCGCAGTAACTTAGATAATGGCGATACTTGCACATTCGCAAAGAAAGAGTTAGGGTACCTCTACGCACACCTAAATAGGAAGAATTAATTACTGATTAAGTAAAAAGGAATACTGTTTAATACTAAAGCTAAAACCCATATCGCCAAATTAATTAATGACTTTAATACTGGTACGTATATACCAGCATCTCTACTATTAATTAATACAGCAAGTGGAGAAGCTACGCCGCTTGGCTTTAGTAAAAGGACGATTATCTGTGCTATAGATATAGGAAAGACGTATACGCTAAACCTTAGCAAGGTGCAGTACCTACTAAACTATAGCATTAATATCTTTAGAGCTAGAAAGCTCCTAGGCAGGGGTAACATTTAAATTAAAGATAAAAACCTTGTGGTTAATAAAGAAGGCCTTAGTATATTCCAATTTAATAAAGATATAATAATTATTAAAGCACCCCGTATATACGCATTCCCTACAGTTATATAAAAGAAGCTATTAGAGATATTAATTCAACTCTAGCATTGTCGCTTTAGCCACCTTAGCCTTAAGAATGTATAGAAGACCTCCAGATTGGTTAAAGGCATAACCCTTAAGAAGGAAAAGCTAAGCGCCATATAATAGGAGGACGAAGACTTAAGGCTCTATAACCCATATAAGAAAGGAAAAGCTATAAGGCATATATAAAGACACGCTAAAACGCGAAATCTATGGGTGTTTAACAAAGTATATATTAACGTGGTAATAATTACCCCTTAAGGTATTAGAAAGAAGAAGTATACCACAGTATTTACTAAGAAGGCAACTTTAGTTCGGTGGGCTTACTTCTATAAGTTAAAGAATGGCGTATATAACGCTCTGGTTAAATACTAAAAGATAGTAAAGACTTAATTTGGAAGAGTTATTAAAAAATGGCGTATAGACGGGGGTGAAGAATATAGCCTAAAGAAGCTAGCTAAGCTTGCAGATAATCTAGGGTAGGTAGTAGAGCTTACTATACCATACAACCCAGAGCAAGACGGCACTTCTAAATAAATAATTAGTATTCTCTGCGAGCGTACACAAACCGCGATAATTAATATAGACATCCTATAGTTCCTCTGGCCACTAATATTCAAGTTAATAGTACTAATTACCAATTAAATAGCTACCTCTTTGTTAAAGGGCAAGACCCTATATAAAGCCTTTACGGACGAGTTTTACCCAAATTAAGATAATAGACTATCCGTAGCTTATCTACAGGTACTTAGCTATAAGATATATATCTAAATACCAAAGGAGCGCCGAATTATTAGCTAGAAGGTTACCGTATAGGCTAAGGTAGGAATCCTTATAGGCTATAAAGGAAGCCATATCTTTAAGGTATATATACCTTTAAAAAAAGGACCCGCCGAAAATAGGATTATACAATCCTTAAATATTAGATTTAATAAAGAAGGCTTAATTATAAAGCCCCTATTAGAAGACGATACTAATATTCCAGTACCTACTAGAAATAGGGATAAGAGCACTAAGAATTAAAATCGACAAGACAGTAACCTAATTCATTAGAGAGTTCCTAACATACCCAGAAACATTAAGCATTAACCCTAATTAGTACTTAAAAAGGCCATTACGCCAGAGCTTTAAATTAATAAGGATTTGGAGCAACTAGATATTAACTCCGATATTAAACCTAAATTGGAATATAATACTAAATTAATGCCAGAGACTACTTAGGAGAGAGTTAAAACTAAAACGGCACCTAAGTTAAGGGGTTAACCTAGAGGTTCAAAGAATAAGGTCTATATTCTAAACCTAGAGCTTAGTAGAGAGACTTAATAAGCCGCTTAATAATTAAAGCTAAAATTAAGCTTTGACTCTAAATTAAATACAGCATTCTATACTGCATATATAGCTAGCCTAGTGTCGTTAATCTACAATGATCCTGAGATAATTAAGGAGGTAAAGACGAGACCCAATTAGCCAAAATAGAAGAAGGCAATTAAGAAGAAATATTAAGGCCTAGTTTACAAAGGAACCTAGAAGCTTTTAAGACAATTGGAGCTACCAAAGGGTATTAAGGTACTGCCGGGAAAGCTTGTCTTAAAGACGAAGAGGGATAGAGATAGCAAGATCCTAAAGCAGAAGGCAAGATGGGTTGTTAAAGGGTTTAGGTAGCAGTACGGAAAGGACTTTAACTAAATATTCGTGGGAGTATGTAAGAGTGTTATATGGAAGCTGGTAGTTACCCTCACAGCTCTATTTAACTTGGAAATTAAGTAAATAGATATAGTTGGAGCCTTCCTAAACTTAACCGCTGATATGGATATCTATATAGAAGTACCACCTAACTAGGAAATTAATAAGGAGATCTTAAAGGATGCACCTAAATGGGCATATAAGCTCCTAAAAGCGCTTTATAGTCTAAAACAGGCACCTTAACTATAGCAGAAGGAATTAGCCTTTACGCTTTAGCAATTAGGGTTTAAAGCGTGCACTAGCAACTAATATATATATATTAACAAGTTAACAGGAATTCTAATCGTTATATATATTAATAATATGTCAATTATTGGCAAAGACAAGGCTAAGATTAAGGCTCTAAAGAAGAGTTTAATAAGAAGATTTAAGATAGAGGACTTAGGCCCTGCAGAATACTTTATAGGGGTAAAAATAACTTAAAATAGGAAGAAAGGAACGATTACCCTATACTAGGATGCATATATTAGCAAGATCCTTAAATAATATGGCGTAGAGAATTGTTATCTAGTCAATACGCTAATAGCAGCTGGAGCTACTAAATTTATGGTACCCTTTAATGGGCAAGCAACGGTTAAAGATACTAAGCTTTACGGATCGAAGATCAGCTCCCTAATATATCTAGCAATCTAAACTAGACCGGATATCGTATATAAAGTCTCTATACTGTCACGATTCTTATTAAACCCCTCTCCGCAGTATATAAAAGCTATAGACTGGATACTTTAATACCTACAAGGCACGAAGCTCCTAGGAATTAAATACTAGGGGTACGCAGGTGATCTAAAGACACTCCTTTACGGATATTACAATGCGGATTTTACAGGTAATAAGTTAACATAGAAGTCCGTCTTGGGGAATATATACTTCTTCGCCGGTAGAGTTGTATTATACTTGTTAAAGAGATAGTAGACAGTAGCACAGTCTACTACTAAGGTAGAGTATTACGCTCTAGCTAAAACCGTGTCCAAAGTACTTTAGCTAAAGTAGATTATGGGCCAGATAATATACTTAGGTGCGGATATTAAGTTAGTACGCCTATATGGTAACAATTAGGGCTCCTTAAGCTTGGCTAAGAACTCCAAGTTTTATTAACAGATAAAGCATATTAATATTAAACACTACTTTATTTAAGAGCACGTTACAAAGAAAACAGTTAATCTATGGTATATTGCTAGTTCGGAGATAGTGGCTAATAGTCTAACTAAACCTCTTTTGGCTGCAAGTTATGCGAAGTCCATAGAGCAGCTAAGGTTAAAGGTTATTAAGATTAATTGAGCCTATTTAGAGTATTAAGTTAGTTAAATATAAAGGGGTGTGTTAGTCATTGTCTATAACTAACTAGTTATAGGGTAGTTATGTGTACTAGTTACATAAGCTAAGCGAGTATAAAATCCACTAGAATCTACCTGTAGAATAGTATTAATAATACAACAACTTCATCTATATATCTTGATATACGCATCTAATTCCCTTATACCTCCACTGCACCTCGTCGAGTACTAGCCTTAATAGAATATATAAGCGCCTAGGAAATCTAATTCTGTATTTACCAAGTAATAATAAAATTTAGTTTCTTAAAGATTAGCTAAGGTAGAATGCAAATATTAATCCTAATACGTGTTAGCGACTTAGTCAATCGAGGCACGAGTACGGCAGGAGGGACGCGCAAGCCTATACGATTGGATTATCTATAAACGAGGATCCAAAGCTAGAGAAAGGAAAGGAGAAGAACAGAAGCACCGCTTAAAGTTATATATAATTATCTGGTCACGTAATGGCAACTTACTATTACATAATAGCAATTTGCGGCAATTTAACGGTAATTTGCCAGTACCGTAATATTACCCCCCCCCCCCCTGTAAAAAAGCCTGCCCTTAGGCTTTGTATATCTGTATTATACCTACAGGGCATTTTTATCTTTATACTCTTCTAGTAATCTATTATTTTTATTATACTAGCACTCTATCCACTTGTCTAAGTACTTTAGCGGTTTAAGTTTGTTAGGGTAACAACTATAAAACTTTTATAACTTATGGGGGCTACCTATAAAGTTCTATACGGGGTACTAGATAGGGTCTAGGTTATATCCTTTCCAACTTACATGGTACTTCAGTGTTCCTCTTACAAGCTTACAGGCTAGTATTTCTTTAATTTCCTATTTATTATCGCCATTAACTTAAATTAGTAGGGGCGGTTTGTTCTTTTACCTAGGTAATAGGTTATTTATAGCTTTTTATCGCTTATCTGGCAAGAAGATAGAGTAGACCTTAATTAAATCCGGGAGCTTTACTTTATTTAAGTTGTCTATCTTTTTAAGGACCTTATACGGTCCTACTATCTAGTAGTCTAGCTTATAGCTAGGCCGTTCTATCTTCCAGTTCTTTATTATAACCCAAACTATATCGCCTATAGTGAAGTTAGGCTCACGCCTATGCTTATTTGCCTGCTATTTTATTAATTTCTAGGCCTTTTCTAGGTTTGTGCAGGCTACCTTCTAGGCTTCTTCTAAGCGTTTAGCGTAATACTAGGCTTTCTTATAAAATAGTTTTTCGCGTACGGTTTACAGCCTTTTTATTCTTTCCCAGTCAAAGCTTATACAGGGTAGGTACCCTATTTCCAGCTAGATAGGTACAAATTCTATAGAGTTATAGGGTAAGGTAGCCTAGGCGTAGTCTATTAGAGGTAATAGTTCGGCCTAATTATCCTAAAAGTAGTTAATAAAGGGTTAAAGTCTCTAGTCTAAATACTAATTTATAATCTCCGTCTAGCTATCTGTCTGGGGGTAGTATATAATAGAGAGTTTTAGCCTAATGCCTAAGATCCAGGTAAACTCGTTCTAAAAGGCCGATATAAACTATAGCCTATAATCGGACATAATAGTGTCTAGCGGTCCGTAAATTTAATAGATATAGTAGATATATAGTCGGGCCGCCTCTTTAGTATTAATATTCTTATAACAGGGGATAGAGAATAGGCGCTTGCCAAAGCGGTTAACTATAACTATGGCCATATCATATCTGTTACGGTCTATAGGTAGCTTATAGAAATCTATAAAGATATACTACTAGGGGCGCTCTGGTATTAGAAGTAATTTTAATAGTTCTAGGGTTTCATCTCGTGGAATTATAGACCTATAGCAGTTATTGCAGTTTTATACATAGCAATTAATATCCATAACTATTTTAGGCCAGTAGTAATAGTTAGCGATAATTTTATAGGTCTTATTCTTTTTAAGGTAGGCTATAGAGACCTAGCTATATACTTTAGTAATAAGCCGCATCCGTAAGTTCTATTCTTCTACTACTACTAGCCGTTCATAGTACTTAAGAAGTCCGTTTTTAAGAGACTATAGATTTATCCTTTTATAGTACTCTTATAAAGAAGGGGCCGTACAGTTTACCTACAGCAATTTATTAATAAGGTTAAGTTCCATAGTGTTAATAGGATATATCTTGGCGTCTAAAGAGTCTATATTTAATTCTGCTTATATTTAGGGGTTAAGGTATTCTAGTTATAGCAGCGTCTAGGTCTATAATAAGATCTTTACAGCTATCTAGTTATCTAGGTCCTATTTATACCTTATAAGGGCGTCCGCATAGTTAGTAGCGCCTAGCCTATATATAATTAGGAAGTTAAACTAAGATAGAATATCCGCCTAGCGCGCCTACCGGGCCATAAGGGCCTTTATTATTATAAAATATTCTAAGGCCTTATAATTAGAAACTACCTAAATAGGCTTAGGGTGCCTTCTAGCTATACTCACCAGTGCTAAAAGCTAGAGATAATAGCCAGCACTTCTTTATCGTAAATTAGATAGTTTAGCCCAGCATCTACTATAGTCTTTAAATAGTAAGTAATAGAGTACTATTCTCCGTCCGTCTACTTCTAAAAATAAACGCCGGCTATAATACTATCTAAGGCATTAGTTTCTAGCATTAAGGGCCATTTTAGGTTAAAGTGGGTAAGTAAGGAGGCGGAGACCAGTCGTTTCTTAAGCTCGTTAAAGGCCTACCTATATACGGTATTAAAGTAAAAGGGCCGGTCTTTTTAGGTAAGGCGGCTAAAGGGCCAAGTAATCCTACTATAGTTCTTAATAAAGCGTTGGTAGAAGTTATAGAAGCCTAAAAATAACTGCACCCCTTTTATAGTCCTTAGGGGTACCTACTAGTTAATTATAGCCGTCTTCTTAGGGTCTGCCTTAATTCTATCTATACTAATAATAAACTCTAGGTACTTTATACGCTTTATACTAATTTCTAATTTCTAAATATTAGCCTAGAGGTTAGCCTTACGGAGCCAGTATAGGACCTTATAAACGTGCTTCTTATATTCTAACTTATTCTTAGAGTAGATTATAATATTATCTAAATAGGCTGTGTAAAAGTTATTAAGGTAGTTAAAGAGTATATTATTTATATATCGTTGGTATATAACTAGTCCATTAGTTAGTCTAAAGGGAAGTACTTTATATTTATATAATCCGTAGCGGATCTAAAATATAGTAAGGTCTATAGATCTAGGATCCATTTTAATTTAACAAAAGGCCTAATAGATATTAAGCTTTATAAAAACCTTAACTCTACTTATTTAAGCTAGTATTTTATTAAGTAGGGGTAGCGAATAGCGGTCCTTATGGGTTATATTATTTAGCTTATAGTAGTTAATACAAAAACAAAGTCCTCTATTTAGCTTTTTGGCGAAGAAAATTAGTATGGTAAAAGAAGCTTAGCTAAGCTTAATAAATCATTTATATAGGTTATCGATAAGGTACTGCTTAGTAGCCTATTATTTAACAATAGATTACTGGCAAAGGGGGGTATAGCTAAGGGCGTTTTCCTTATCTAGCTTAATCTTAATCTTATAGTTATACGGTTAATAAGGCGGGAGTATATTAGATACTGCCTTAGAGAATATGTCCTTAAATTTCTAATATTAATAGGGCAGTTTCCGTTCTACTAGTTCCTTATCTATAAGCTCACTTTCCCTATTAAGCTAGTTACAGTCTAGGGCTTCCTTGTCTTTAATTATCCAATTAATTTTATATAAGCTAGTTATAAAGGCGACGGTATTAGGCTATATTAAGTTCTAGTAAAATCCTGTAGCACTAATATAGCAGATATCAACTAGTGGGAGGTTTATAGGTTTCTTTACGGACGTTCTATAGGCCGTGTTCTGCGGTTAAGGGTTTATAACCCTCCTTAGCTCCTATTCTATCTTCTATAAGTTATCCTTCCAGTCTATATATTTAGTACGGCGTCTAATATTTCTTACTGTTCTTTATAGCTATATAGGGCCTAAGCCAGCTAGCTTATTATTAACTTTCTAGGTTTCTAGTACCGGCGGCATAATATTAGTAGTCTAGGGGTGACGTAGTATATAGACCCATTATAGACTAAGTTATATATCTTTCTTAAAGGCCTAGTCCCTATATAGTATCGGCCTAGTAAATGGTATCTACCTATAGTCACATAAGGTTTTTTATTATAATACTGATTTTCTTTATAAAAGAAGGTATTAGGGGTAAGGTTTTGGGCTAGACAAGCTATTAGTTCCATATATTAAGCTATAAGCCTAAATAGGCTAGCCATTTTCTTTCTAAGATTATATTATGGCTTTTTAGGTCTATAATAAAAAAGGGGATATTATACTGCCTTCGTCCGTTAATACAGAGGTAGATCCGTAAGATAGTTATAATAGGTGGCCCTATCCGTCCGTTATACCCATAAATAGGAATTAGTTTAGGCAGTTCTTTAAGAGGTACATTTAAAAAGTCAGCTAGTTTTATAGCGCACTTTATATTAATTAAGATAAAGGTATTTGCTTCTAAATTAGCTAAAGTAAAGGTTAAAACTTAATATCTATTACGGAATAAAGTATAAGGGATAGTATAGCTTCTTTCGCTAACTAGCCGACCTAAATTAATATATAATATATTAATCCCTTTTAACTCTAGAGAGGAGTCTTCCTTTAGGGTTCCTCTTTTTCCAACTCTATACTATCCTCTTAAATTAATAGAACCTTATCCGTTTTTACTTTTATTAGGCAGTTCTTAGCAAAGTAGTTCTTCTAGCCGTATAAAAAGTAGGCTCCTTAATTGCTAAGGGCCTATTTATAGGAGTTACTATATATAGGTTAAGTATGCACTAGACCCACGGTAGGACTAGCTATATAATTAGCTACTAAATTAATAGCGGGCTATATAGCTAGTGTTGTAGGAGTTACTAACTATGCTAGGGAGCTATAGGCTGTTTTTATAGTGCTTAGAGTCTGGTTTAAAGAGCTTCTAGCTTTATACCGCTTAGCTTATACCTTAATTTAATAGAGACCCTAGTTAATAGCTAGGTACTAGTCTATAAGTTCCTTTAGCGTCTATATAGTAGTATAAGCTAGTAGTATAGCGCGCTATAGGTCTAGGGTAAGCTTATTAAAGAGGTTTAGTATTAGATCTTTTTAGGAGATTTAAGCCTATCTAGCTAGGTATAGAAAGTGGGTCTAGAAGACTAAAAAGGTCTCTATTATTTTTATATTAAGGGCTTTATAATTAAGGCGGGCGTTCTATATCTTAAAGGGGTCCTTATAAATAGAAAATAGGTAGTTAATTATCTCTTTTCTAAAGAGGAAGGGGTTTACTAAGTCCTAGGCATATCATGGATGTAGATATATCTATACGTCCCCGCCAGTACGGCCAAAGATATAGGCCATTTTAGCTTAGGTAATAGGGAAGTGGTCTATATTAACTTTAAGCTTATCTTATAGTTAAAGCTTCTAATTATTAAATATAGGGTTAGTTCCGTCTATAAGCAATAGGGGGTCCGTAACCTTTGCGGACCGCAATAATGCTAATACTATATATTAGGCTAGGGCCTTAAGGACCATAGTAAGTCTTTAGGTGTTTAATAACTCCTTACTAGGTATATAGGTGTCTTTAGTTTTAAGCAGCTTTTAAAGCTATTTAATTTTGGTATTAGCTGCCGCAAGTTCTTCCTAGGGGGTTAAGACGGTAACTGTTTCACTATTAGAGGTATTTATGGGTCCTATAGTGGCTTTACCAGCTACTATATTTCTTAGCATAGTAGTAAAGGTATTAAGTAATTTCCGGTGTTTATTTATTTCCTAGGGGTTCTAGTCTATATATATCCTATTTATAGATTTCGCGTCCTATTTGTGTTCTTTTAGTTCTATCCTATGCTTATAGTCCTAGTAATGTCCTTTAGAGTCCTATTCTATATTCCTATCCTATTTATGGTCTGTAGATATATTTAAGTTCCTTTTTAGGAAGAAAGAGTAGTAATAAGCTTTAGATAATATTAGCAACTCGGTTAATTAAGGTACGAGTACGGCAGGAGGGACGCGCAAGCCTATACAATTGGATTATCTATAAACGAGGATTTAAAGCTAGAGAAAGGAAATAAGAAGAATGGGAGCACCGCTTAAAGTTATATACAATCATCTGGTCACGTGATGGCAACTTGCCATTATGTAACGGCAATTTGCGGCAATCTAACAGCAATTTGCCAGTACTGTAACAATGCGACAGCGATAATAATAGGCGTCTAGCTAGCGGCGACCTTAGTAGAGTTTGTAGAAAGTAATGGCGCTAAAAGTAAAGAAGAGCTTGGCGAGTCCTAGGAAGATATATACTAAGTAGAGTCAGTATACGTTAACTTGGTAGGAGTAGTAACCTAGTTGTAGTCTATAACATGGTTATATGATCTTAGGAAACCGCGAGGGGACGTTAGGGTAATAAGGCCGCCTCTAAGACTGTCTGGTTTATAACCGGCAATAGTTTAAAATGTACGACCAGGAGGACATGTCTAAATTACACTATAATTACAACGGTAGGTTCCTTAATTGCCGTTAAACGATAATAAGATTGATAAAATGGACTATGCTAAATAGCTAAGAAGATAAACAGAATAAGGGACGGATGTAATGATGACTGCTAAAGCACCGCGACTAAAGCTAGTTAGGATAATGGATATATTAAAAAGGAACGTTTTAAGTCTAACTATAATGGCAGATAAGATCTTGTTAAAAACTATTGAAGTTACTATTAGTAACCGCCTTATATATATGCCTAAAGTCGCAAGGCTATTCTTTAAACTTCTCCCCCTACCCTTATAAAGCCTTACTGGTCTAACTCGCCTCGTTAGCTTATTAGGTTAAAAAGGTGTTATTAGGGAGTTAAATATACAGGAGGAAGTGTCTCTAGGGTTATAGCTCGGCAAGGTTATAGAAAAACTCGGCGGGGTTAGAAAGTTCAATAGGGTTAGAACTTTAAGTTTAACTTTATAACCCTGCCCAGCTTGTAACCTTGCTTAGTTTCTGCATATGCAGCATATATACAAAAAAATTATTATTTTAGAATTTAAAATATTTAATAAATAAAGTGTTAGTTATATAGGGTGACTCACCAATAACGACTACTTAAGTAGGTTATAGTGATGTTGGTTAATATACTTAATAATCTAGAAAATAAGGAAGGGTGAGGAACTTAAGGTTCCTTACTATACTAGTGCTGTAGCGATACGTGACAACTACGTGCCTTATTCCCAACACTAGTAACCTTTCTTTTATGGTTGCTATCTATATATAAATAACGTAATTAAGCTGTGACGGTGCTAGCACCCGCTATATTGCCGTATTTTGCCGTATTCTGCCATATTCTGCCATATTCTGCCAGCTATAATATTCTGCCAAATTTTGCTAGCCGTATTCTGCCAAGTTCTGCCAGCTATATTCTGCGAAGTTCTGCTAGCTATATTCTGCCAAGTTCTGCTAGCTATATTTATACCTTAGCGGCCCTTGCTATATCTCCTACTCCCTCTTAACCTAGCCTTTAACTCGCATATATAAAGTATTTGTGTTAACAAATGTCTCTAGTGCCTTATTTAGGTTTGCCTTTGTTATCGCATTTACTAGGTTATCTTAGCTATTAATCTATTAAATCTTAAAGAGTTCTTAACGCTTATAGGATTGCCAAAGTGCTATAATATTAATTATAAGGCGCTTCTTCTTTGTGGTACCAAGCTTAACTAAACACTTATAGAGGGAATATAAGTCGGTGTATACGATTATAGGGATAACGGGAAGTTTAAGTTAATCTATAATTATCTTTAGGGTAGTTCTAATTGCAATTACTATATTAACTTTACTAACCATTCTATATATCTCTAACGCTAGAACGCTTTAAGTAATGTGCTTACTCTTAATTAAGCTCTAATAGATAAGATTGCCGTGGATTATAAAGTTATTCTCTCTAGTAGATTCGTTTGTAATAATAATCTTATATCCTAGCTAGGAGCTAAAATCTTTGTTATTTATAAATAATCTATTAACAAATATAAAGAGCTTAGTGGTAGGAAGATTAGTAGGTATATAGAGTAGTCCCCAATTAAGATGGTTTATTTGCTAGGAAAGACATTTATTTAAGGTAAGAATATTATCCTTAGTTGGTTCCTAGTGCTAAGCGGCAATAAAGAGATTAAAGGAGGCCTTAGGTTAATAGATAGAAGTAATATAAGCTCCACAAGCGCGTTACTCTATGTATCCTTATTTTGGAGAATTAACATTAATAACGTTAATCTTTTTGCCTTAACCCTTTTAGCGTAAAATAATGGAATCCTTATTTAAGGAGAGGATGCATCTATTAAAGAGTAATAGTATTATTAAATTAAGCTTTTCCTTTAGCTTTGCTATTGTTACGGCGCTAGTACGCGTCACCTAGTCAGGGGTTCGCTTACTATAACGGAACCTTGTAGTAGGAACTACGGTGGGTCCTATTATTAGGCTAGGTATATAGGTAAGAATAAATCAACAACGTAATAATAACTAGTGGAGTGGTTGCCTAATAGATTAACTCTAATTGTATTCTAAGATTTACTACAAGGAGAGAACTATCTATGGTAGGGACTAAGGTCCTTTAAATACACAACCATACTCCTAAGAAATCCTCTCTTGTATGTAAGGTATGTGTTGTCTATATTAAACGTAACGTCCCTTCCGTTTAATATAGTTAATACATTTAACGCCACGTGACCTTAGTTACTATTCCTTGTTACATAGTTCCACTAGTTTTATCTTGGACTGTGCCTGTATTAACTAACTAGCTTCCGCCGACTTTTCTCTAAGTAGTTATAATATTGTACTTAAAGCGTCTGTAATACCATCTCCCTCCTCTTTATCTTTGTCCTTAAAGATTCCTAACATCTCCAAGTCATCTACTAGAGGTGTAATGTTTGTTTAATTAGTCTGGTTAATATCCTTATTTATTATACCTAAAGCTTCTTCTTCTCTTTCCTGGGTTGAGCGTTGCCTTTATACGGTTTCCTCCATACTATTGCTAGGCGAGGTAATGGTGATCCCCTACTTTAGGTACGCGAAAGAGGGGTTAGTTTGCGTTGCGCTAGCGAACCCTTTGTTTTGGCAACCCTCTTCCTGTTCTAAGTGTATTAAAGTAAATGTTTAATTGTCCTGTGACGTTTGCTCTATTTCTAACGCTAAGTATGCGTGTTCTATAACTCTTAATAGTCTTTAAGTTCCCTAAGTAACTTATTATAGGGTCTTGTGTTTAATCTGCCACTGTAAAGCTTAATAGTGAGCTAGCCTTAGCATTGCTTGCGGTCTAATATGCCTTAGAAGAGTCCGCACGCGTCCTTAAAGCCCAACGTCTGGCTTATGCTCGTCTTTAACGTCTTAAACGTGTTTATAAGAAGGTTTGTTTTAAGAAGTGGAAACTAGTCTAATAGGGTCTTAACGAGTTAGGTAATAAAAGAACTGGCTCTCCTCCTATAAGGGAAACAACTCTAAGTAGCTCGGCAATTGCTCCTCTTGGGTCCCCCTTAGGTAACTCGTTCTTTGGCGATTCCTTACTGTTAATATTGCCTAACCTGCTCTCTTTTAATACTCCTATACCTTTCCTATAGCGTTCCTTAGGTTGCTTAGTGGTTTTTAGGTAGTCTTACTATAGCCTATTTACTTTACTTTATACTACGTTTCATTATCTACATTCTTGTAACTAATAATCTTTAAAACTTGCTATTTATCTTCTTCTTGCCCTCTATATATGTTTGCCTTATAAACTGGTGGCTTAATATCTCTGTGTGCTAGCTCTAGCATTGCGATATGTTGTATAGGGTAGATCTTTATTTTGGCTAGTAGGTTTAACTTATACGTGACCAATAAAATCCTTTGCTTGATTTTAAAAGGTCCTAGTCTAACATAGTCTAATTTCTTACTTAGTCGTTAACTCTTGAAATTTTTATATAGTAGCTATACTTTATCTCCCTTCTTAAGATCTGGTCCCTTAGATCTCTTAGTATTATAGTACCTTTTCATTTGTTCTTATACTAGTTTGGCTGTTTCCTTAAGGTCTATATAAAGATTTATTAACGTCTCTATTCTTTATTTAGCTGTGCTACTCGTCTTTTTTGCTTAATGTGGCGATAACGATATTCTTAGTTCGTATCTATAATTTACCTTAAATAGTAATGTCCCTATTCCTTCTTGTGGTGTTATATTATATATAAACTGTGTAACTAGTAATAATAATACCCAATTATTCTGTACGTAATTAATATAATGCCTTAGATACTGTTCTAGTGTCTAGTTTAGTCTTTCTGTTTATCCGTCTGTCTGCGGATAATACGCTGTAGATATGACTGCGCGAACTCCTTATTCTGCTAGAAACACTTTCTAAAATACTATTATAAATCTTAGATCTCTGTCTAATATAATCTTATCTAGTGCTCTATGTCTTATAAATATTTCTTTTATATAGATTCTAGCGACCTCTTCTACTGATATCTCTTTAGTGCATGCTATAAAGTATCCCTACTTTATTAGCTTATTTACTATTACTAAGATCGCGTTATAATCTTGTCCTATAATAGGATCTCTTAACTTTGGTAACTTAATAATAAAGTCCTATAATATAACTTCCTATGGTCTTCCTGGTATCTTAATAGGTTGTAGCCCTCTATATGGCTTATACCTTATTGGTTTGTTCCTTTAGCAATCTAAACATTTCTTTATAATTTATCTTGCTAGTCCCCAGATTCCTTAAATGATGTACTCCTTTTAAAGTCTTAATACTAAGCCTATAGCTCCGTTGTGTCCTTATATTATTCCCTTGTGGAATTCCTTAATAAACTCTTCTATAATAGACTTAGGCATATACGTTGCTTCTCTGTTTTTATATTGCTCTAAGTCTGGATTCTCTGCCTATACTTCTTAGATCTTCTATATCCAATTACTTTCTAGTAACTTATAGATCTAACTTTCCTTGGTTGCTGTAATCTTTGGATAATTATACCTAATTAATCCGTTTTAATCCTTCCGCAATAAAGCTCCTAACAGCTTTTTATTACTTTGTAGTTTAGCTTTTCTACTTAGAGCGTCTGCTCGTGCATTATCTGTACCCTTAATATGCTGAATTTTAAAATGGTATTCTATAAGTATTTCCGCCCATCTAACCTGTCTTTAGTTAAGTTTCTTTGTTGTTAGGAATCCTATAAGGTTCTTATAATCCGTCTTAACTATAAATGGTTTCTCTATGCCTTGTAAAAATGCTCTCTATTTCTTAAGTGCTGTAACTATACCTAACAACTCCTTATTGTAGATGTTATAGTTTAACTCTAGTGGTGTTATCTTCCGACTATAGTACGCCACTAGATGCTATGCGTCTTGGTGCTTTTATAGCAAATATGCTCCTAGTGTAAAGTCTAATATATTTGTCTTAACAACCGTTTCTAACTTTGGTTGATAGATCTTAAGGATTAGTTCTTAGGTAAACAACTCTTTAAGTTCCTGGAATAGCTCCTTCTATTCGCTACCCTAAACCTACGGTTCCTCCTTCTTTATTAGCCTAGTAAATGGCTTAATGCTTTTTAACTACTGTGCTATAAACCTCCTATAGTAGTTACAAAACCCTAAGAACGACCTTAACTGCGTAATGTTCTCTGGTTCTTGCCAACTTACTATAGCTTTGACTTTCTTTGGGTTTATACTAATCCTTCCTAGTTTAATAATAAATCCTATGAAATTGGTTTTCCTTATAAAGAACTCGTATTTCTTAATTGCTACTAGCATCTATTCTTCTTATAGTCTCTTTAAGACCCATTTGACGTGTTCTCCATATTCTTCCTTATTCTCTAAGTAGATAATAATGTTATTAAGGTATGCTATAATAAACTCATCTAGGTATTCTCCTAATACGCTATTAATTTACTTCTAGAATGTTGCTAGTGCGTTTATAAGTCCGAATTGTATAACTAATGGTTTATATAGTCCTTTCTTTGACCTAAAGGCTGCCTTCTATTTGTTACCTTCCTTAATTCTAATCTAATAGTACGCCTATCTTAGATCTATCTTTGTAAAGATACTTGCGTTGCCTATCCTATCTTGGATTTTGCTAATTAAGGGTAAAGGATACCTATCCTTCCTAATAATGCTGTTTAACTGTCTATAGTCTATACATATCCTAAGTTTTCCGTTTTTCTTTAGGATGAATAGTACTGGATATTCTACTAATAACTATAATGGTCTAATGTATCCCTTGTGTAAGTTCTCCTAGATAAACTCCTTAAGCGCTACTAACTCCGTTTTAGTAAGCTTATAGATTAGAAAGAACTTTGGACTTATTCCCTCTTTTAATTCTATCTTATAGTCCCATGCTGTATACTTTAACAGCTTTTCACTTTCTAGTAACTATAACTTTTTACTATACTTGCGGTATCTCTTTGGTATATAACTTAAGCTATACTTAGTCTCCTTATATATCGCTCTAACTTAGTACCATACTAACTTGGTTTGTTGTCGTACTTTGCGCTATTAAGTATCCTTAATATCGACCTAACCTATAACCCAATTGATTTTTGGATTATACTTCTATAACTAAGGTATTCCTAGTATTGCCTTATCCTGTCCTAATAGTAGGATATTAAAAGATATTCTAACTGGTCTCCCTTTAATAGTTAACTAAATAGGTCCTGTTTTAAGATTAATAATGCCTCCTCTATAGGCTATTTGATCTCCTGAAATTGTTATAAGTGGATATAGGTGTTTCTTTTGTCTATATAGTAACCCCATTCTTTTTACTGCCTTTAGTGATATATGGTTCCTAGTTGCTCTACTATCTACTAACGCTTTAAACTGCTGATCTTGCCATTTAACTTATAAATTTAGGTGTTAACCTTGAATTTCTTTAAGGGTCTAAGGCTCTAATACTAGTTCCCTCTGGTTTTGTACACCTTCCCTTTTCCTAACTGTTGGCTGCTAGATCCTGCCTGTACTTAGTCTAACTTAGGCTAATACTTAGTTTGTTTCTTTTCCTCTATATGCCATAGATAAGTGTTCTCTGGGCACTTTTACTACTATTGTCCGTCTAGGCATTCTTCCATAAGGAATCTTCCTAGTTAAAGTATTAAGTCCCCTTAACCTTGTACTTCTACTGGGTGCCATTTATATATATACTTAGCGTTCCTAAACTGCTTTTCCTCTAGTGCCTAATATATTTTTACTAGATACTTCTGGTTCTTGTCTTTAGGTGCTCTATATATATTATATATATTATCCACACAAGCTATCCACGATAGTGTATAATACGCTATATATTTTAGGTTAACTCTTGGTTTATCTTTATTCTTAAGTTTAAACCTATACCTAGTTAACCTAACCACTAGTATCTCTACTATAGGTACTAAGATTTATCGCTTACTTCTCTAGTCCCTAGATCCCTCTTCTAGGTTCCTTAATATCATAATTAATACTCCCTTAATATAACTTATGCGTTTTTCCGTAATAGGTTGGTTTTAGACAACTTTTTTTATCTAGCCATATATAAAAATCTGCCTATTTATTGTAGTATTGTTGCCTATACCACTTTCTATATAACTGGTTTAGTGTGTATGGTCTATCTATTAGAAAGTACCTTGTTATTGCTATATTATAATATCCTTTGGTATATCTTTCTTCAAACCTAGTTAGAATATCTAGATTTTCTTCTTATTCCAGTTTATCTAACCATTTTGCCCTAGGTGTTCCTATACTTGGCCTATTAGTAACTCTTTATATGGGTGCTCTGTCCCTTATATAACCTAGTATAGCTAATCTCTTATTTAGCTTTTACTCTTATTATATAATAATTCTTGTCCTAAACTTATCCATAGTTTCTTGTTTTCTGCGTCTTGCAGCTAGATCTTTATAGTTGTCTTACTTTTTAATCCTTATATTAACTGTTTAATCTTTAGGCTAAACACTACGTTTATCTAGGATTGCTAATATTCTTATTTATTCCCCGAACTTGTAGTTCTTAAACTTGCGTCCTATACTTATTTGTTTGTTATTAAACTAAGTTACTATTCTTCCCCATTAGTTATCATCCGTTATGGGTCCTTAGGTATGTCTTATCTCGTCTTAAAAATCTTAAGCTTCTTTTATCTCTTCTTAAGAATCTTAAGCCTATGGCCTTTTACCTTTATTAAGTAATAAGCTAGCACTAGTAGTTGTCTACTTGCTTAGTTTCTTCTAAACATTACTCCTATTGTCTTGTAAAGCGGTGGAAATTGTATCTAATAGTATCGCAATACCCATTACTAAACCTTATTTTGTGATGGTTTTAGTCTCTGCTTCTATTTTAACTTCTCTAAGGTCTGTATGCTCCTAGTAAGCTGCCTTTATTGCCTTATTATTAGTAAATACTTCGCCTGTATTAAATTCATTGTCTTTAATGTCCGATATATAAGCTGGTTTATTGGTTTCTTTAAACTTAGATAATAATAGCTCCTATAGCCAATAGCTTACGCCGTACTTAGCGTCCTTATAAATTCGGTATGCGTTATTATAATAATACGCAAAACTGTTAATTAAACACTCTTTTATTCCTTATAGTGCACTGTTGTCCCTTTGTATATATGTGTCTCCTACTAGTCTGGTTCCCTTTACCGCGTAGTTACTTTAACTACCTTTATAGTCTCTAGCGAAATGACCTTGTTTTCCGCAATTTATACAAGCCCTATCTTTAAACTATCTTTCTTGCTATGGAGTCCGCCTAAACGTCTTCTACTGCTAAGATCCCTAGTTTGGCCTCTACTCTTAGGTCCTTTAATTACTTAATCCTTAACCTTTAGGTTTCTATAGTTTCTTTTCCCACCCTTAGGTTTCTTTAGTACCGCTTAGGTCCATTAGCTCTGCGCTATTCCATAGTTTTTAACTCTATGTCTGTTATTGCATACTCTGCGCCTTATATAACTATAGAACTCTGTTTTGCCCTCTCTTAGCTTGTTCTCTTTAATAGATCCTATTATTAATCTTTATTAACTAATCTATTAACTTTTTTAGAGTATCTGCATCTTCTATTAGGATAATTGCGTTCTAGACTTTAGCTTTAAGTCCTTATTTATACTATGCCATAAGCGCCCTATTATTCCACTTAACTTGCGTGGCTAGTGTTTAAAACTGTGTTGTATACTTAATTGCTAAAGTACATTATACTAAGTTCTAAAGCTTTCGTTCCGCTGTGGTTGTGGCCTCTAGGTCTCTAAATATTTGCGTTAGTTATTCTGCGAACCCGTTCTAACTGGCAAATATATACCGTATGTCTTGGTTAGTAGTTATTATGCCATTAGCCTATATTTCCGTGAGATACGGTTTAAACTACTTAAGTGCCCTCCCTATTAGGAACAATCCTGTATAGGCTACTTAATCTAACAATATTGCTAACTTTACTCCTTTCTGTACCACCTTAAAGTATATCTGCGTGAGAAATCCTTTAAGCTTTGACTTCTCCCCTAAGAATTGTTTAATTAAAGGTAGCTTAATTTTTGCTACTCTAATTCTATTAATATGTTCTTTAAGTATCCTATTATTATCTTATAAGTAATTAACTATTTCCTATAACTAACCTCGCGTAACCACTTAAGAATCCCTATTGTCTATATTGGTATCTCTTAGTCCTAAGGTTGTGGCTGTCGCCGACGCCGTTATAACTGGTGCTTTGGGTGGTATGTTGTTTAATCTTATTTAATACCATAACCTTGGTAGTAAATGTGTAACAAAACCTTGTAGTAGGAACTACAGTGGGTCCTATTATTAGGCTAGGTATGTAGGTAAGAATAAATTAACAACGTAATAATAACTAGTAGAGTAGTTACCCAACAGATTAACTCTAATTATATTCTAAGATTCACTATAAGGAGAGAACTATCTATAGTAGGGACTAAGGTCCTTTAAATACACAACCGTACTCCTAAGAAATCCTCTTTTATATATAAGGTACGTGTTATCTGTATTAAACGTAACGTCCCTTCCGTTTAATATAGTTAATACGTTCAACGCTACGTGACCTTGGTTACTATTCCTTGTTATATAGTTCCACTAGTTCCATCCTGGACTGTGCCTATATTAACCAACTAGCTTCCGCCGACTCTTCTCCAAGTAGTCGTAATATCGTACTTAAAGCGTCCGTAACACTTACGCCTTGGCGCGTGTATATAGACGTGTCCGTTCTACGACCTTCTTCTTCTCCTCAGTTTTGATATCCTCGTTAATAGACAATCCAATTGTACAGGCTTGCATACGTTCTTTACGGCGCTCGTGCCTCGATTGACTGCGTCGCTGTGACAGCTATTAGATTTGCCTTTACTAGTTTATCTTTTTTAAGAGCTAAAAATTGGTTGTCTCCTAAAATAATTATATTATTAGTTTGCATACTAACAATTCTAAATAGAGTTTCTATAGTTATAATAAGGAAGTAGGGGTTAAATATAAAAGTAGTTATTAAAAGCTTCTCTTTATAGTGCTTACTATAGGTAGCCTACTAATAAGTTCCTGCCTCTGCGATTCTATATAATGGCTTAAGCACAACTATAATCGTATCTTTGGGATATTAGTAGTAAATTTGCTCTAGAAGGTATGCTAATATTAAGCGCTAAAGGAGTGTCTCTAATTAGGTGTAGGCCTAGGTAATATCTTATAAATAAACCGCTATTCTATTCTTTATTAAGGAGGGAGCTAGCGCAATAATAACTCGCTAACTAGCTTGTTAAATTATAGGAGATTGCATAAGAATTACCTCCTTACTATTATTGTTATAACCTTAGATAATAAGCCTTAATTTCTTAAATGGGGTATTAGTAGCTTTACCTTTAATCTCGTTAACTATTCTTAACTTAAAGATATGAACTTTATTAAACTTAGTAGGGTTATACTTCTCAAATTTAAAGACTTCTCTTATAATAAGACTATTGATCTCCTACTTATTAGATACTTAGAAAGGAGCTCCAGAGGTTATAATATAACCTTCCTTTTAAAGCTGTTTTGTAAGCTTAAAGTTAGCCTTCTCCTTAGCTATTATAAAGGCCATTAATAACTTAACTCCATTCTTAATAGCGGTAATAAATTGCTCTTTAAAATTAATAAGATATTGGCGATTTTATAATCCCTTTAGGCAACCTCTACCGCGTTATAGTTACGGCATATCTACTATAATTGTATTAGAATTATAGTCGCCTTCTAGAGTATATTAATTATGGTTCTCCTCTAGGGCATCTTTTAGGGCATCCTATAAAGGCTTAAAACTTTTATCTTTATAGTAAGGCTTAATAACAGTTAAACGGAATTAAGTAGGTCTGTAAGGCATCTAAATAGTATAAGTTTAACTATTAATTATAATAAGTTAATATAGGCCTAACTATTCTCCCTTTTTACGCTATACGCGTACCTTAGACTAGAGTGGCAGATTAAGTATAGTTAAAGTATTTAGGCCATTTCTTATTCCTAGTGCGTCGTTAACCTGGCGTGTAGCGTAGAGATGTTATACCTTCTTCGTTACCTTGTAAATAGCCTTAGCTTATTGCACAATGGAGGGAGATAGTAGAGAATTATTAGTTATTTAAGGGTAGGCGCCAAAGACTAGCAATATAGGTATAAGTCTATTTAGGCTAGCAGAATTATTAATAGCTTTAATAGCTATTTATAAGGTAAGTTCCTTGCTAGCATTCTCTAGTTCTGAAGAGATAATCTTATATACGCGGCGTAATAACGCGTAATATTGCTTTACTTTTCCAACACTATTATATGCCTTAATAGGGACTTCCTTAACCTTAATTGCTATTGCCTTTATCTATTATTAAAACTCTATAGATAAGAAGTTCTTTCCTATATTATAGATAATTTAATTAGGGGGTCCTAGGTAGATATTAATCTAGTATAATTAAAGGGTATCCCATGCGTTCCTAGCTAATATATCCTTTAAAAAACGTGCGGCTTAGAAGGAGGTTAAGAAGTTAATAACTTAAAGTACTAGCTTACCGCTAAGATATATAACATTAACAATAATATAGAAGTTAAAGTTGTAGTTATCTTTAAGGGTAAACTTAAATCGGCTAGGGGACTTCTAGTTTATTTAGCAGTAATAGCAGTACTTTATAAAATGCTTAATTGCCTTAACCTTAACTTTATAGCCTACTCGCTAAAGAACCCTAAGCAATTAATAAACGGATAGGTAGCCAAAACAATAGTATAGTTAGTATAACTCTAACTTAGTTAAGTGGCTCTAAGCAACACTCTTTTCTAGTTAATAAAGGAGCAACTAGGGGTGACCCTACTTGCGCATAATAGGTACCTAACTATCTCCCTAAATAAGTACATTCTTAAGGTTATTAAGCTTAACGCCTAATTTATCTATATCTCTAATGCAAAATAGAAACGGGGTGTTCGTGGGAATAATATAAAAAGTAATATACCCTAAGGGGGTTTGGACTCTAATTATGCTAAGAAAGATTATAGTACCCTTACTAAAACAAATTGTATATTAACCTGCCGTTAATTAGTTAATCTAAACAGAGGTATTAAGTTGTTAAAAGGCTTGAACTTAAGGTTCTCCTACTATAGATACTCCTGCGGCTCTAGTATCTGGTATAATACTATAGAAGACATTCGCCAAGTATCTATTATTAAAGGAGAACGCGGAGCTCTTCTTTAGCTTATTAAAGATATCTAACTTCGTGATAGAATAGAGCGTAGATTAGTTATTAAGAATAGCAACAGTTTGTATACTATTTACCTTACTATACTTAGTGAAGTATTAGTTAGGGAAGTAGTCCTCAATTTCTATATCTATAAGGAGCTGTTTAGCCTTATTAACTTTACCCTTAAAATCTTCTACGCCTTTATATTAAACCAGGAAGCTTTAGAAGTAGGCCGTAGTAACCTTATAATTTCCAACATTTCTTATACTCTGGCGAAACTTGTTATATGCCTCCTTTTACTTATTAAGAGAATGCCTAGTTAACTAGCAATTCGGTTTCTTATAAACGTAGCACTTCTTCTAGTAATCACTTTAAAATAAATCTCTATAAGGACCTCCACCTTTACCTTATAGTCGTTGATTATACCCTCTGCTGTATTACCTACTACGGCTACTATATATTCGATCAGTCCAGTTGTGATTATATTAGTTAGGCGGGTCGATTAAAGTAGGTTAAAGTTAGGTGTTAAATTACTATACTTCTTAAGAGCGTAGAGCGGTGTTAACTAAAGATCTTAATTAAGCACACACTCCTTTGTAAGTATTTGCAGGATTAAAGAGAGCAAGGTTATATTCTTTAACGCCTTAGTATACGCTAATAACTTAATTATATAGGCTGAAATTCTCTTAATATAATTTGGATAAACTACGCTAAATCATCTAAAGTTGGTTAAAGAGCTTTTAAAGATAATCAAGCTAAGGGATACCTAGCAATAATTCTTAGAAAGGTAGTCTCTGTGACGGTTTGTACGGTTTGTACGCTGCACCGTCTCATAGTCACGTGGCGCCAAGGACCTAGGGCCTTGGCGCCCCCTTTTCTCTGTATATAGTCTGCACCCGCTACCTTCGTAGCTCCTTACCTTAGTCTATTCATAATATAGCCCCTTATTGTTGCTTAAT
>Ga0307507_10002842_pt1 | contig 35083 bp, 18 predicted proteins | sample 7_EM_MG_FD_207223 | JGI IMG/M metagenome (GOLD analysis project Ga0307507, IMG submission 207223) | Populus trichocarpa ectomycorrhiza microbial communities from riparian zone in the Pacific Northwest, United States - 7_EM | ecosystem: Host-associated > Plants > Roots > Unclassified | place...
CGGAACTCCGTAGTCTATGACTCAATATTTGACCGTATCCGAGACATACGAGGGTAGCGTCGATCATGTCTCGGAGCCTCTTAGGCGACGATCTTGTGTCTCAGCGTAGTGCTGGTGAACTGTTACAACAACTACTGTATATAGTAGGCGTAACCTCTAGAAGCATAGACCCTATATAGAATTAACAATCCTAAATAATATAATATACTATACTTGGCCCTTACAGGCCGCCTGCGCCACATATACACTTTACCAGAGCTTACTGTCTACCCATACTCCTAATACCCTTAGGCCTTAAACTAGTTAACTCCTAAAGCCTTAGATATAAATTATATGCTAGAGATCTATAAATTAGTTGCGTTTTCCTATAAAGTAGATTAGCTGGTATTTCTCTAGTAAGAATTAGACTCTATATCATCTTGCCCATTCTATATAGGTATTATAAGCTTTCTCTAGTGTTCTGCAATTCTCTGCGGCTATTGGCCCATATATAATTAAGTTTATATCGTCAACAAAGCCTATCCCCTAGGTCGCCCCTTCCTTAAAGAAGTTAAGCAGGTTGCTTATAAAGAAAAGGAAGAGTATAGGCAAGAGGGGTAATCCTTGTAGTATTCCTATTGCAACTATAATAGGGGGGCTCTGGTATCCGCTAAAGACCAGTAATATTTCTTTCTGACCTGTAAACCCTTAAATAAATTATATAATCTATTCTGGAAAGCCTTTTGCCCTAAGGATATATAGAAGATACTTATGGGGTATGTTATTATAGGCGCCACTAATATCTAGGCTGAGTATTAATACTATAAAGTCCCTTCGCATCGCCTATGCGGATTTAATAGTGGCAGCAAGTAGCGTAAGTGCTAATAGTGTTAAGCGGTTCTTTCTTGCCCCCATTTAGCTTTATAGTAGTAGGGCGTATTCCTTAGCTATATCTGCTATATAGTCCACTATTACCTTTTCTAAGATCTTGCGAAGGGTGTTTTCTAAGGTAATAGGGCGGTAGCTTCCTGGGATTAAGTAATCTACTTTACCTTCTTTCTGTAGAATAACTATTATTATAGATCTTCTGAGTTACAGGTAGTAGCCTATAGCAAAGCATACCTTAGCTACATCTATAAGCTAGGGTGCTATAAGTAGTCCACAGGTTTTTAAGGCCTTATTTAGAATCCCATCTGGTCCTAGTGCTGTATTATTTAAAAGGCGGCTAATAATTCTAGCCATTTCCTCTATTGTTATATCGCTGTTAACCCTTAGGTAAGTCACCGGTGTTTTACCTGTAATATTACTAAGGTCTGTCAGAGCCGGTTAGGGGAAGAACCTTTCTATAAGAATCTTTACCTTCTTATTATTGTTATTAGTAGCCTATAATTCCCCTACTCTTTATAGGGGTGGTAGGTATAGGTCTTCTACTAGGCGCCCTGCCTTTTTCTTTACCCATTTTACTATAGCCTAAAGGCCCTTATTATAGGGGAGGCTTAGGTTAAAAGTGTGCTTATTTATAAACTATCTCCAGTTATTCCTTACTTCTTTCTTTAGGGTATTCTTTAACTGGTTTCTTATGTCTTTATATTATCTCTTATCTTTAGGGTTATAGCTGCTTATATATTTCCTTCTTGCTTATTATTAGCTAGTAATAAGAACCGCGTATTATATAGACCATGCGTGTTACCTATAGGGGCCCGGTCTTGAGACCAGGCAGTGCTCTTCTAGCCCATTTTTAATCGCTGCCTAGATCCTTTTTAGTCTTTAGTTAATTTCCTTAGGGGTAGCTAATAAGCCTTGCTTATTTAGTATTAGGTGGATTTCTTCTAGGTCTTAAAGTTGTTATTTAACTGTATTAAGGAAACTATCTGTCTTAAGCTTCCTTATTGCGTATCTTTTACTACTTAGTTGCGCCTTAATATCCAAATCTAGCTATATCTAGATAGGGATATAGTCTAAAATAAGTGCCTATTTTTCTTTGGGGTTATACCTTTTAAGTCTCTGGTATAGGCCTTCATCTATAAATATAAGGTTAATTATGCTTCTGGAGGTTCCTTGTTGCCATATAGTTGCTCCTAGGGGGGTGGCCAACTTAAGGCCCCAGGTGTCTATAGCTCTTAGTAGGCACTCTACCTATTGTTTAGCAGCAATATAGATACCCTCCTACTATAGGTAGTAGAGGTTTATATCTCCTAGTAGAATGGACTCTATGCCTTTAGTTTCTAGCAAGCTTATTACTAATATAATGTTCTCTGTTTGTGGGACCCCTTTAACCCTAGGGTTATACATATTAATAATTTATACTGGTCCCCTATATATCTAGATTATTATAACTGCAATATCTAGGTTAACTGCCTACTGTAACTATAAGGACAGGCTAATAGCCTTGCTAATTATAAAGCATATATATATAGCTGCTTTTGGTTTATATAGGAGCTAGAATCCTTAGGGGCAGTATGTCAATTATATATAGGTATTGTAGTATGGCTCTTATATGGCAAGGATATAGTGTTTCTCTAGGTCTAAACTGTCTAGTAAAGGCCTTGTAAGACGGTGGTTTATATTGCCGCAGTTATACTATATAATGGATAGGTGGCGGACCCCTAGTAAGGGTCCTTCGCCTCTTCTTTATTTCTTACTTCTTCTATTTCTACTTTCTCTAGGATGTTTAGAACTTCTGTCTCTTATGTCTATACCCTAGTCACTACTTATTTTATATAGAGCTTTCCATTCCTATATCTTATATTCCTACTAGCGCTTCTATATTTAAATCTATTATTATCTCCAGTTCCTCCCCTATTCTTACTAGCTAGCTATATACCCTTTATAGGTTGGCTGTAAATATTATATTTGCCGCGTTAAATCTAATTCTTAATTATCCTGGTCTTAAGCTTGCTATAGCTATCTATGGGGGTCTTCCTATAGGGCGTCCTCTTCCTTATGTCCCCTATAACCCTTATATCCCTATTTAGTCTAGTAATATTACGCGGCACTGCTTCTGGCCCATTAAGGCTTGGGATAGCTAGCCTAGCCCCCTAGTACTAAAGGTAGGAAACGCTAGGAAGGCACCTATATCCCCCTAGCTTATCGCCTGTTGTTTCCATTTATATAACCTAGCATACAGTTATTCCCATAGCTGTTAAGCCCTTACCTTCTATCTCCTGTATTTAATACAGTCTTCTCTCTCCTACGCCTTATATGTGCTTCAGTGGCAGTTTACATATTTTGTTTAGTCTTAATTTAAGCAGTGTCTTGTATTATAGGGGCCTATATAGTGGCCGCAGCACACCTATACTGCGTATATGGATTAGGTGTGTCCCTATTATACATAGCGGTAGCATTATTCTAGGTATAATCTATGGTTATAGAGCCTTGCGTTATATATAAGGCCATTTATAATTATTCCTTTTTGGATAAGGAGTTTTTGTATATATACTGATAATAAGGGAGCTATACGTTTAACTAGTGTCTCCCTAGCAAGTCTCTGGCGACCTTTATATCCTCTTATTATTCTTATTGTTTACTTAGTTTGCATTTTCCTATTAAAGCTATTAGATTTAGGTAATCTTAAGGCCTAGTATAAGGCGTTCTGTTTATTTTACTATCTTTTATATAGTTACTATATTATCCACCTAGCGTCCCTTTTCTACCCTAAGGCTTATAGGAACCGCTAGGACTTTAACTAGGTAGTCTTTATAGAGCACTTTTATGCCAATACGTTCTCCTAGCCTGTCCCCTGCCCTTATAGCTTATTTCTTTACCTATTGGTCCTTTAGGGTGACTCTAATATCTCTGCTCCTAAGGTATTAGACTATAACTGCGTTATAGACCTTTTTATAAATCTTTATAAGGACTTCTGTTTCTAATTATCCCCTAAGCCCCTCTACTTTTTCTATATTTGGTTATATTATAATTATATACCCAGTTGTTGTCTTAAGGGGGGTGGGTTCCCTATGCTATAGAAGCGCGGCTATAGCGGCCTAGGTGCGGTTTACTAGTAAGGGGGGGTTTTATTTGTTTTTAATTTTACTTAGCTGTTGGAGGATTTAATTAAGGGTTTACTGGAGGGGCGCCTAGGGTTTACTAGACTAGCAGAGCTATTCTACTAGCTATATTAGTTTATTATAGCTAATAGTTACTCCCCTATAATTCTGGATACTAGACGCATCTAATAGGCTATATATTTTATCAGATGCCTTCTTAATAGAGGTGTTTCCGTTTTGTAGTGTGGTATTCGCCTGTCTTTGTTATAGAGGGCCGTTGTTAGGCGTGGATCTGGCGGTCGCGCGCGAGTGCGAGCCACCGTTGGTCGACGTGTGCCTCCCCTGCGATGCATGCATCTCAGGGGGATTCTCTGGGTGTTTTTTAGGGTTCTTTTGGTTGGTTTTGGTCTTTTTGGGCCAGGTGCAGCAAGAGCTCAAGTTAAGAATATACTTAGCACTTATAATTGTGTTTGCGCTAAAGAATATATTAAGTATGGGATCGCGTTTATTAATATAATTAATACCATAACTTATAATTAATTTAATACTATATCTATAGACCTACTTTAGTACTAAGAAATAGCCTATATTTAGTAGCTATAATAAATATAATAAATACGCTAGTATATAAATAATAATAATCTTATAATTTAGGTAGAATTAATTAAATTTAAGGTTTATATAGCTATTATAACTATTTAGTATAAGCAGCCAATATATAATTATTCATTGCTTAACGTCCGATTCGGATCCCTATTGGGCCCACGCGGACTACTCCTTATTTACATATAGGGAGAAAACTCTATTTGAGAAAATGAGAAAACCCCGTGATCCATCTCCCCGCCTTTTGGGACTCGCATGCGGGGCGCCTGCGAGTCACCTGTAGTGCTCTACTACCTTACTTTATGACCTCCTTGGGAACCACTGCTGCCGTAACAAGCCTACGGACGCTAAGCAGCCAATATATACTAATAGTATAATTCTTTATATACTTATAAAATAAATTTAGCTAGATTAAGCTAATCTTATTTATTATTTAGCTTTTCTTACTAATACTAATTAACCAGTTATATAAAATAATATTATCTTTATACTAAGCGGCTTAGTATATTACTACTTTAAAAGTAACTAGTAGCGGCATTATACCCTTTAACGTATTAATATATTTAATAATTATAACCTATTCTTAATTACCTAGCTATACTATTTTAGGCTAGCTAGTATAGTTAGTTCTAATAATAACTTCTGTAATTATAATAACGTCTATTTAGAAACTAGTTTTATTAAAAATTTAAGTATCTTTATATCTTAAATATATTTAAACTAGCCCTAAATAAGTATAGGATCCTTATATTTAGTATACTAGTAATTATACTTAGAATTAAATTTAAAATTTAGGTTATTATAGCGGTCAATAAAACTATATACCTATTTTTTATTAATAGGTTATATAGTAGAAAACCTAGTATATAGGGTAGCTAGAATATTAGCCATCTACTATATAATTGCGATTTTTAGTAATATACTACGTTAATTTATTAATAAAATCTACTATTTAAGGCTCTCTTTTTATATAAGTATTAGGTAGCAATTTAATATAATAAAACCATATTTTAGTATAATACCGGTAATACAGCACCTAGCTATTACTTAGGATATATTATACGTTATTATAGTAGGTTAGAGGGCTTAAAACTAGCCTTACTTATAGGCATTAATAGCTGAACTAAGTCTACCCTCTTAAAAAAGGGCGTCTTGCTGTTATAGGGTGGCCATTAAGGTTGTAATTATATTACGCGTCACGTGTTGTACGGTTTTAATGGGGGTGGCCATATGCTTGCAGTGGCCACTTGCTTACCGAATACGTTAATATATCTTTAAAATGATCGATTTTTAGTTATTGCGCACGTGCCAATATCGGCCGCTTATTTTTACGCTGTACAGCCATCGAAGGCGTCTTTACCCCACCCATTATTTTTTCCTTTATCTGCACCGCCGGCATTTCTACAAAACCGGGAATGGAGCACGCCTACAATTTATCACTTCTAGATCAGTATGCATGCCGTGGGTATGTGAACTTACTTTTCTGCTTCGCAGAAACCTCATATGGCTCAAATATATCGGCGATTGAACATTTTCGCCATGGGATATCAAGATTCGCTTTGGCATTTCCAGTGGTAAGAGGCCGAGTACGGCTAAAACCGGAACGAGGCCACGTCGAAGTCATATACCGCGAAAATGATGTAGACCCGCCTTTCATGGTTCAAGATTATCATGATAAAAGCCCCTCTTACGATGAGATACGGAAAAGCATTTTCTCAATCCAAGGACCCAAATTCAACGGCTTTTCACAAGGAGTAGAAAATTGTGACGATGCTGTTATAGCGATCAAGATCAGCTTGATCCATGGAGGCCTGATCCTATGTTTCTCTGCTCATCATTCCTTTGTTGATGCGGTGGGAATTGGTGTGCTCGTCAGAATGTATGCCGCGCATTGTGCTAGGAGAGACATCCCGCAACCAGAGCTTCTAGGCGTGGATCGGCTTGCAGTGATCAAAGGATCGGAGATGGAGGATGCGTTGAAGTATCACGGAAGACTCTGGATACCTGCGCAGTCTGGTGCTTCAACCTCACCCGTCCCCGAACCAGCTCCGTCACACTTTCTCATGCTCTCTATGAATGTTAAGATCTCCGAGGATGCGATCAAACAACTCAAGTCTGAGTGCATCGAATTTGCAAAAAGCAAGGGTTCCGCCTCTTACATCTCAGCCCTTGATGCTGCAACTGCTCTTCTCTTCGCCTGTATCATGCGCGCTCGAGAAGCATATCTTTCCGCAGATACTGTCTGTATTCTCAACGTAGCAGTGAATTGCCGCGAAAAACTACTTCCACGATTACCAAAAGAGTATTTGGGTAACTGCGGTGCGGGTGCAATGGTTTACATACCTCTCGCTGAGTTACTGGCCGGATTGAATCAAGATTCATCTACAACATTAGCAAACCTCGCTTTCCAAATCCGCACAGCCATACTAAAAGTCGACAACAATCTTATACGTGGTTACATTACCATGATTGGTGTGGAGCCGGACATAAGACGCACCTGGTCAGACGCGCCATCACCACCGGGACCGTCAGCATCGATAATGACTTCAAGTTGGGCGAAGGTACCAGTAAATGCAGCGGACTTCGGTGGCGATATTGGAAGACCGGAAGCCGTAAGGGTACACCTGGGTCATGCGGACCAACTTTGTGTCCAACCACAGCAAGTAAAGGTCAATGAAAATGAGTCCTTGGAATTCGTAGGACCTTTGGTGTTCAGTACCTTGATCGAGAGAGGGTGTCTTGAGACTTTGAAAGGAGATGCTATGTTCAGGAGATGGTTCAAGATTGTGGATGAATGCTACGTCTGAGCGGCCCGAAGGGGTGAATACTACGTCTTGGCACTTTACGCATTGAAGCAGCTGTAATTTCTTCATTCGATTAAGGATTCACTGTCAGTTCTGGAAATATGTGCACATTCAAGGAATAGTTGAGGTTCGAATAGAAGTTGACAAAGAAATCGAGGTCCTCTAACACGGTCTTTGCCTTTCTGTACTAATAATCTTTATTTATGCAGGTCAGCGGCATCTCGGGATGCATGGGGACATCGGAATTCGGAAATTTCTCGCCGAAATGCGTGAGAGCAGATCGAACGAGGGTGTGAAGATTTTACTGTATCTACTATACAGAGGACAGGTTTCCCCTTCTTTTTTGGGGCTAGCGATTTCTCCCCATAAGGTTGCTGAGGTTTTGGGCTTGGTCTAGGCCTAAAATATCGTTACTCAGGTGACAGAGCACCCATAACTTTGGCGAGGGGAGTAGCCACTAGTCCCAAAAAGGAAGTGGAAATATCTTTTTGCTACGTCCTCCGTACTAAAAACGTAAATTGCAGGGGATATTATTGCGGTCACCTCGGGTTGCCCCCAGGACAACCCCCGGACCGTTGCTAGAACCAGACGATTGTTAGCAGAACTAGAATATAAATATATTTAAAAAAAATATTATAGCAATTTGTGGTGATATATAATTTGGTTATTATGCAATATATATAAATTATATAGTTATAATATGTACAGTTGTTACAATTTGTATAGTCGATTTAACGTAGTTGATCACCGAACCGTGAAGATCACCGAACCGTAAGCGCATACTAAGTCATCACCAAATATTCAACACTCTCTCTCTGTATCAACGCCATGCCTCTGGAACACTTTAATACTGCTTAAGAAAGGGAAGGGAGGCTCCTTTTAGCTATTGACGCGTTATAAAAGGGCTAAATTCCTAACGCCTACTGTTACGGCTAGCTTTCCGTGGGAGCAATCCGATAGATCAAGCAATAATAAGGGGCTATATTATGAATAGACTAAGGTAAGGGCTCGAAGAAAGGGGCGCGGTAGACAACTATATACATGTTCGGTTGTTGGGGCAATGTTGGGGCAACGTTAATCTATAACCGACGACGCCTTAATGGTAGCTATGTAGACGAACCGTCATATTACCCCCCTTTAAGCTAGGAGGATCGCCCTCGATCTTCGTAGTTAGGCTCTCCTTGTCCGTCTTGCCCTTCCGTCCTTCTCTGCTTTATTGTCTTCCTCTAAGGGCTCTAGATTTACGTCCTTGTGATACGCCTCTAGCCATTATATTAGCCGTACAGGTGGTCCAGTATTATGGGGTCTCTTGTTATAGAACGCCTTAATCTTATAGGGGGCGCCGATAAAGCCATCTGTGTTATACTAGGTGTTATCTAGGTTGTGGCCTACCTAGTTAACCTTATACTGTAGCCTTCTGTGGTAGGTTCTACTAGTAAGGATCTTATTAATCTTATACTCCGGCTCGCTATTAATTAGGATTGGCTCCTCTAGCTCCCTATTCTGGCCCAGTAGGGGGTTATCTGGGTCCTTTTACAGTCGATCGGCATGGAAGACGTTTGATATCTTTATGTTTGGGGGTAGGTTGATGATGTATAAGTGTCCTTTTATGCCTAGAATCTTGTAGGACCTTATGAGCTGTCTGTTTAGCTTGGTACTTGGTTGGTTGGTAGCCTAGCCCTTCCTAATAATGTATACTCGATCACCTATTCTAAAGTCTGGTTCGCAACGGTGCCTATTAGCTTGCCTTGTCTGCCGCTTTTGGGCCTTAGCTAGATTATCTCTTGCCTATTTAACTGCGTCCCAGGTCCTATATGCAAAAACTTAAGCTTCTTGTCGTGTTAGCTTCTTATGAGGCGTTAAGGCTGCTTGTGTACGTTCCTCCCAGTTAAAGTGGAGCCTTGGCTTGAATCCTAGCTCTAGCTTATATAGTGCAAAGCCGGTAGACTTATGCGGTAAGATTGCTTATATAAAGTCTATATAGGGGAGGAGCTCTGACCAATTATCCTAATAGTGGTTAATAAAGGGCCTTAAGCGTTGGTTAATGTACTAGTTTAGTACTTCCGTATTACCATCAGTTTACGGGTGACTAGATATAAAGAGCTTTTACTTAACACTGGTTAGTTTACATAGCTTATCTATAAAGGCTGAGATAAATTGGGGTCTTTAATCTAATGTAACTGTCTTTAAAAGGCCGTACACGCGCTAGACGTGTTGGTAGTACAGGTTTACTGCGTTAGCTATAGTAGCAGTTTTATAGTAGGGTAGTAAGAAGGCTCTCTTGCCTAGTTAATCAACGACCACAAAGACGTTGTTAAAGCCCTTTTTATCTATTAGGAAGGACTTAAAATCAAAAAAGACGTGCTGCTAGCAGCGTTCACCAATTAGTAGGGGGTGCAGCAGGCCTAGGGTTTTATTATGGGGTATATAGGTCCTCCTACAGGTCCTATAGTTTCTTACGTAGGTATCGCAGTCTAAGGGTAGCCCTGGCTAATAGTATTAGTCTGCTATAAGTTTCCTAGTCTTTGTCTTGCCTAGGTAAGCAGTTACCTGGTAGAAGTGTACCTCTACAATAAGGTAGGTACGGAGGTAGTTAGTATTAGGGACCATTAGCTTGCTAAAGCGGGTTAGTAGTCCTCCTTAGAGTTTCCAGCCCTTCTGGTCTTGCTCGGCTAGCTAACATAGCCCTACTAGCGACTCGCTAGTTTGATTGGCCTGGAGGATCTAGTCAACCAGCTTATACGGTTCCTATTTATAATTTACTGCAGTTGGGGGGTCCTTAGAGGTTAACTCTAGTATAGCAATTATAAGGGCGGGGTTAATTAGGTATATAGTACGTGCGGCTACATCCTTCTCTTTCTACGTCTTTAGGTCCTCTTGCTTTTATAATAGGGTATTAGCCACTATATTTGCCGTGCCTGGCCTATATATGATCTATATATGGAAATCAGCTAGCAGGTCTGCCTAGCGGGCTTGCTGTGGACTTAGTAGCCTCTTGGTTGTAAAGTACTCAAGGGCTTAATAATCTGTAATTACCACAAAGGGTGTATATTAGAGGCCGACAAGGTGACCTCGCTATTTTTATAGGCCTCTTATCACCGCTAGCATCTCCTTGTCGTGGATCTCGTACCGCATCTCTATAGGGGACATTGTCTTTAAGAAGAAGGCTATTGGCTTCCAGGTCCCATCGTCTTGCAGCTGGTTTAGCACCCCAGCTACTACTCCGTCACTCACGTCCGTCTCCATGCGGGTGTCTCGGAACGGTGAGTAGTGCTTAATTACGCTACTAGATAGTATAAGGGCCTTGACTTGCTTAAAGGCTTTAAGCTCTTCCTCCCCCAGTAGGTACCATGCTCCCTTCTTTATAAGCTTACTAAGCGGTTGTGTGACTCGGCCGTAATCCTTTAAGAAGGCCTAGTAGAAGTTACAGAATCCTAGAAAGGATTATACCCCTTTTATAGAGGTAGGGGGTTCCTAATCCTTAATTATAGATAGCTTGTCGGTGTCTATAGCGACCCTATTAGTACTAATAACGAAGCCTAGGAACTTCGTCTTAGTAATATTAAACTCGCTCTTCTTAATATCTGCTTGTAAGCCTGCCTCTTAAAGCTTTTGTAGGACCTTCTTAACATGGACCTTGTGCTCTAGCGGGTTATCCAAGTAGATTAGGATGTCGTCTATATAGGCTGTATAGAAATCGTCTAGGTAGTTAAAAAGGACGTTATTAATAAATCTCTAGAAGGACGCAGGGCCGTTACACAGTTTAAAGGGTATAATACGGTATTTATATGATCCGTACCTTGTATAGAAGGTGGTTAACTCCTCTACCTCTTCCTTTAGCTGTATATGGTAGAAGGCCTACTAAACGTCTAGCTTGGTAAAGATCTTAGCTCTTAATAGCCTGGTTAATATCTCCTTAATTAATAGTAGTGGGTAGCGGTCCTTCTTGGTAATTATATTAAGCTTTTAAAAGTCGACGCAGAATTGTTACCCCCCTCCTAGCTTTTTAGCAAATAGGACCAGAGCTGCAAAGGGTGTATTGCTTGGTACAATAAACCCCTTCTATAGGTGCTCCTATAGGTAGGCCTTGACTAGCTCTAGCTGTTCTAACGATATATTATACAGCGGGCTAGGGGCTAGTTCTCTGCTGCTGCTTTTAAGAATAATATTATGGTCCACCCCCTCGCGATACAGTAGTAGCATATTGGAGGTAGCTTTTGAGAAACCGTCAGCGTACTCTTGATAGGGCTGTGGTAGCTTTTTGTAGATAAGCCGGCGGAGTTCTTCCTTGTCGTTTGGTAGCGCGTCCTATCTCTTTTTGTCCTCTATTAGTTGGTCTATCTTGTAGAGGCTAGTACATCCAATTACTACGTCCTTACGCTTTGCTTTTTGTAGGAAGTTCCTTACTTTAAGTAGCGCGATATCTGCTACTCTAAACTCCCTAGCAGATGAAGGCCTCCTTACTCTTGGCTTTAACGGTGAAGCTGGCCTAGGGTGGAGCTGGTCTTCTATTTTCCTAATTATATCTTGGGTATTGATCTTCCAAGTATGCCTATAGTTGTATAAGGTCCGCTTGGCTTGCTTTAGCTTAGCCTATCCCTCCAGCTTAATTTTAGTAGAGGACTTTTTCTCTTAAAGTTTACTAATCGCGACTATACGTTTAAGGATGCGTTGGGGGGTAGACTTGGACTCTTAATCTAGTAGTATATCTCTTCGATCTGCGTCTCTCTGGTAATCCTTATTAATCGGCGGGGGTAGGAGCTCCTTTTTTAGTATAATTACGTCCTGCCTGCCATAGTAGTTCCTCTCAGTTCGCTATACCAAGGCCTGGCACTTGTAATTGATAAGGGCCCCAGTCTTCTTAAACCACCTATGACTAATAAGAAGATCGTGGCGGCCCGTATTATAGAATAGGAACCATATAGGGACTTATCAGCCATCTATAACTAGGTTAGCCCTAAAGAGCTATCTAATTGTATCTATCTGCTGATTGTTATGGCTAGATATGGCGACTCCTCGTCCCTTGATCCTGTAGAACTTTGGTTATAGTTGTTGCTTAATAATCGGCCGTAGCTTATGGTATATAAAGGCTTCTCCGCCCGCGCTAGAGTTGAGTAGGCTTACTATATTAAGAGCTACGCCACCTAGCGCGATCCTGTATAGTATTATAAGGGCTTCGCCTCCTAAGATCTCCTTTAGCTATACGGGCGCTATGTTAATTGCTCTGATCTACTCTAGGTAGGAGACTTCTCCTAAAGCTGCTTGTTTTCTGACTTTGCCAAGTTAGTAACTATCTCGTATTCTTTACTTTAGTTAATTGCTTTAGCTTCCATCTTCTTTGGCGCTGTATAGTTATTGGAGTAGTGCCCTTGCTTGCTATAGTTAAAGCAGGTAACTGGCGCTTTTGCGGCTGGTGCTAGAGTTAGAGGCTGCCGGGAAGAGGGGGGACCTTTGGTCTCTTTAGCGCCCCTAGTGGAAGCTCTCTTACTAGCCTAGGCTGCTCTGCGGTCACTTCGTTCCTTGCCTGTCTGCTTTAGACCTTGGGTGTACTGTTAGGCAGTTTTGCAATAGGCCTAGAAGCTATAGTCTTTATCTACTACCTTGACTTCTATTTGGACGCGTAGGCTGTTATAAAGCTTATTATAAAGCTCCTCTTTCCACTGATCTTGTGGTATCCTTAAGATATTTGCTAGCTATACAAAGTTAGATTGGAAATCGTTAAAGTCTCCTAGGTACGGCATCTTAAGGCTTTTAAGCTCCTGCCAGGCCTTAATACGGCGATTTGGGTCCTTGAAGACGTTCTCTAGGAACTTAAGTACTTCTTTGCTGGTAGGGTTGCGTTCCATATCGCGCTCTGCCTCTAGGTAGGGTGAGAGGTAGTTATAAGCTTTGCCTCCTATATATGTCTTAATGTACGCTACTTTTGTATCCTCTTCCTGATCTAGGTTGTCTTAATAGAACCAGTCTACATTAGATCAAAGCTTGTTTCGTATATAGCCGCTCCAGGCGTAATAGGTAGGCTCTTTCCCATCTATCAGCGTAGGTGGGTTTGGAAACTTTGCCGTGCGTCCTAAACCCATAACACTGCTCGTCTAAGAGAGTGGTGTCCCTTCTTGTATTGTCTGTGACGGTGTGCTTTCTTGCTCGCTGTCTTCCCAATCTGGGGCTTGTATAGTAACCTTGCAGCCCATCCTTAATATCTTTTAATTGGCCTCGCGGAGCTCGTCTATCCTGTTGTTTAGGTGCTCCTTAAGCTCCGCTATCTTTGCCTTAGCCTCCTCTTTTCCATCTAGGGCCTTATACGCGTGGTTATTTGTAAAATGTTATAGTATAGCGACCTGCTGTTCCAACGCCTTCCTTTGTATTCCCTGGAGCCTTAGCTCCTCTATAAGTTCGGTTATAGGTATCTTGGCCAGGCTCTAAGTAGTCGCGGCTGTGAACTCCCTCTTAGTCTCTATTTTAAAGTATATAGGGTTCTCGTTATCTTCTGACTATATTATAAGGCGGTCCTATTTGCTCTTTATATTATCTAAAAGCTCTGTCTCGCCATAGTACGGTTGGAGCTCTGGCGGCTCAAGTGACGCGTCTATGGGTTCCTTACGTGCTGCTAGCGTTGGGTTGGTAGCTATCTCTAGCGTGCTAGGCCTTGACGCGCTTCTTTTTGCCATAGTGTCTCTTTTACTTTTTTAGGCAACTCTTGCCACTAAGATTATAATTAGGGTGATCCTTTTAATCTAATTACTGCAGTCTCTTCTTTTAGCTGCTTAATCTGCTGTTGTAATTGCCTGCCTTAAGCAGGGCTTAGTGGGTTGGTTGGTCTGTAGTCGTAGTAGTAGAACTGGCTATGCGTTTAACCGTTGGACCTAGTATTATGTCGCCTCTATAGGCCAATTGGGGTTAACCTTAGTCTAATATCACGGCTAGCTTTCTGTGGGAGCAATCCGATAGATTAAGCAACAATAAGGGGCTATATTATGAATAGACTAAGGTAAGGGCTTAAAGAAAGGGGCGCGGTAGACGACTATGTACATGTTCGGTCGTTGGGGCAACGTTAGGGCAACGTTGATCCGTGACCGACGACGCCTCGATGGTAGCTATGTAGACGAACCGTCACACCTACTAGGCGTTAACGGTTTGGTAATATTCACGGTTTGGTAATTAAGTACGTTATACGGTTTTTATAGTTTATATAGTGTTTAGGCATTTTACTGCGGTTACTAGCGAATGCTGTGGGTTTGTGCGAATCGCTAACCACTATATTACTTCTAGAGCTTTTATACGCTAAAAAGCTTCTTTTCTCCTTTAATGGTAATATAATCGTTTTAATCTTTTAAGAAAGCTATATAACACTCTAGGTTAAGAACTTATACTACTAAATAGTAGGGAGAATTATCTAGCTTCTTAATATACTTTGCAAGCTTTTTTTAGTACGTTAGAGTTAAGGAGTTATAAACTTATCCTTAGCCTTAGTAGCTATTACCTATAGGAAAATTAGCTAAAGAAATATTATTATTATTTATTGCTTAACGTCCGATTTGGATCCCTGTTGGGCCCACGCGGACTACTCCTTATATATATATAGGGAGAAAACTCTATTTGAGAAAACCCCGTAATCCGTCTCCCCGCCTTTTAGGGCTCGCTTATAAGTTGCCTATAAGTTACCAGTAGTGCTCTACTACTTTACTTTTTAACCTCCTTGGGAACTATTACTGCTGTAACAAACCTATAGACGCGCTAGTATTATATACTATACTCTACTCCTATAGAGTTATTAGGGGGCGCCTATTACTTACCCCTTTGCTTTTTATTACTATTTCCTTTATAACCTGGAACTGGTCTAGTATATTTTAGCTAATAAGCCACTGGGTAGCCGCCTTAAGGCCTTTCTATATTAAGAGTAGTATATTATAGTTTTCTATACTAGCTACTAAGAGTATTGCTTCTTAGCTGGTGCGTAAGGGGTATAATAGTATTATATATTTTAGTGTCTGTTTTAGCTAGCCATATTTACACTTTAGGCTACCTACTAGGACACCTACCTAGTAAAGCCAATCTTTTAGTTCTATTATTCCTGTCCTTAAGAGTGTTGCTATTATATTTTCTGCCTTTATTAGGCCCTTTTAGAGCCCTTAGGTATTTACCCCCTATAGTATTACCTATGCTATAGCTTAGGTTCCCCTTGCCTAAGTCTGCCTCTATACCTTTAACTTCTATTTATCTCTCTAGTGTCGGTCTAACCAGTATTATATTGCGGTAGATGGTTTTCTAGTACTCTTTTATGCTCTACTTTAGCTCCTTTCTCTCCCTTGCTATTGTCTTTACTGGCCTCTTACGCGTCTTTCTTCCTTCTTTATATAGGCCTAGGCCCTAGCGCTGTACTATTCTTCTTCTACTTTCTCTACCTGTTTTCCTAATATATCTTCCCTATTTTAGGGTTATTGGTTCCTTCTTCTATAGGGCACCCTAGGGTCCCTCTATAGTTTATTTAGGCGTGTCTTGATATACTTTATAATATTAAAGTTGCGTTCCTTTTATACCCTTTATATTGCATCGGCTTTAATATATAGTTATAGGGGGGGAATATTGGCTTCCTTCTTAAGCAGTGCTATAGCCGTTTGCTTATACCCGCCTGTTATACTCCTAAGGTAGGCTATTTAGACCTTTTAAAGTGGTTTAAGGAGTAATTTAGGGGGGCCTTTTTTAGTTTCTCTAGTGGCCTAAATGCTAGATCTATATGTTATAGTTAGCCAAACAACTGCTATATATAGTAGGCGTGACCTCTGGAAGTATGGACCCTATATAGAATTAACGATCCTAAATATGGCGATATACTATACTTAGCCCTTATGGGCCGCTTGCGCTATATGTACGCTCTATTAGAGCTTGCTATCTACCTATATTCCTAATACCCTTAGGCCTTGAACCGGTTAACCCCTAAAGCCTTAGATATGGATTATATACTAAAGATCTGCAGATTAGTTATGTTTTCTTATAAAATAGATTAGCTGGTATTTCTCTAGTAAGAATTGGACTCTATATCGTCTTACCTATTCTATATAGGTATTATAAGCTTTCTTTAGTGTCCTATAGTTCTCTGCGGCTATTAGCCTATATATAATTAGGTTTATGTTATTAATAAAGTCTATTCCCTAGGTTGCCCCTTCCTTAAAGGTATTAAGCAGGTTACTTATAAGAAGAGGAAGAGTATAGGTAATAGAGGTAATCCTTATAGTATTCCTATTACGACTGCGATAGGGGGGCTTTAGTATCCACTAAAGACTAGTAATGTTTCTTTCTAGCCTATAAATCCTTAAATAATCTAAATAATCTATTCTGGGAAGCCCTTTACCCTAAGGATGTATAGGAGACGCTTATAGAGTATATTATTGTAGGCGCCGCTAATATCTAGGCTAAGTATTAATACTATAAAGTCCTTTTGCATAGCCCATGCAGTTTTAATGGTAGTAGCGAGTAGTGTAAGTGCTAATAGCGTTAAGCGATTCTTTCTTGCCCCCATTTGGCTTTGTGGTAGTAGGGCGTGTTTCTTTACCATATCTGCTATATGGTCCGCTATAACCTTTTCTAAGATCTTGCTTAGGGTGTTTTCTAAGGCAATAGGGCGGTAGCTTCTTAGGATTAAGTAGTCTACTTTACCTTCTTTTTATAAGATAACCGTCGTTATAGATCTTCTAAGTCGTAGGTAGTAGCCTATTATAAAGTATGCTCTGGCTACATCTATAAGCTAAGGTGCTATAAGTAGTCTATAGGTCTTTAGGGCTTTGTTTAGGATCCTATCTGGTCCTAGTGCTATGTTATTTAAGAGGCGGCTAATAGTTCTAGCCATTTCTTTAGTTATTATATCGCTGTTAACCCTTAGGCGAGTCACCGGTGTTTTACTAGTAATATTACTAAGGTCTGCTGGAGCTGGTTAAGGGAAAAATCTTTCTATAAGGATCTTTGCCTTCTTATTATTATTGCTTATGGCCTGTAGTTCGCCTGCTCTTTGTAAAGGTAGTAGGTGTAGGTCTTTTACTAGGCATCCCGCCTTTTTCTTTACCTATTTCGCTATGGTCCAAAGGCCCTTATTATAGGGGAGACTTAGGTTAGTAGTATGTTTGTTTATAAACTGTCTCTAGTTATTCCTTGCTTCTTTTCTTAGGGTATTCTTTAGCTGGTTTCTTGTGTCTTTATATTATCTCTCGTTCTTAGAATTGTGGCTACTTATATATTTCCTCCTTGCTTGTTATTGGCTGGCTATAAGGGCCGCGTACTATATGGACTATACATATTGCATATAGGGGCCTAGTTTTAAAACTAGGCAGTGTTCTTTTAGCCCACTTTTAATTGCTGCCTAGATCCTTTCTAGTTTTTAATTAATTTCCTTGGGGGTAGCCAATAAGCCTTACTTGTTTAGTATTAGGTGGATTTCTTCTAGGTCTTAGAGTTATTATTTAATTATATTAAGGAAGCTATCTACGTTAAGCTTCCTTATTGCGTATCTTTTGCTATTTAGTTGCGCCTTGATGTCCAGATCTAGTTGTATCTGGATAGGGATATGGTCTAAGGTAAGTGCCTATTCTTCTTTAGGGGAGCACCTTTTGAGTCTCTGGTATAGGTTTTTGTCCATAATTGTAAAGTTAATTGTACTTTTGGCGGTGCCCCGTTGCCATATAATTGCACCTAGGGGGGTAGCTAGCTTAAGGCCCCCGTTGTCTATAGCTCTTAGTAGGCACTCTACCTATTAATCGGCAGCAACATGGATGCCCCCCTATTGTAGGTAGTGGAGGTTCATGTCTCCTAGTAGGATAGACTCCGCGTGTTAACTGCTAATATACTAATTAAGTTTAATAGAGGACTTATTTAATTAATATAAGATAGGAGTATTATACTAACGCAAAGGCGCCAGTGTAAGAACCTTAGCGTGGTTAACACTACGCTAGTAGACAGCACTAGCTCTAGAGGAGTTACGCGTGACCTACTTACGCTAAAGGACCAGTATATCGCTTAACGCGCCAGAGGAGCTTATATTGCCTTAGTTTATTAGCTAAAGGCCTTATATAACCTATCCTTTACTGCCTAGGTAGTTAACCCAGTTAAAGATAATATAAAGAGTCTTAATAAGCGATTAAGCTGGTAGATTAAGAACACAAATAGAGGCCTAAAGTTTATTAAGCTAGACGCTAATACCTTATAACTTCTAGTATTTACGGACGCTTCCTTCGCTAATAATAAGGACCTATCTTTGTAAATTAGCTACGTACTTATACTAGCAGACGCCTTAAATAAGGCAAATATTATCTACTAGTCCTTAATTAAGTGTAAAAGAGTTACTAGGAGTGTATTAGCCTTAGAGCTGTATAGTATAGCGCATGGTTTTAATATAGGCGCTATAATTAAATCCACGCTAGACAAGGTCTTATAGGTTAACTTACTACTTGTTCTCTATACTAACTTAAAATCCTTATATAACTGTCTTGTCTAACTAGGAACTACGTAAGAGAAACGCTTAATAATTAATGTAATATGCCTTCGCCAAGCTTATAAACGAAGATAGATTACCGAAGTTAAGTAGATTAATGGAGATACTAACCCTACAGACGCTATAACAAAGGGAAAGCCTTATATGGCACTATTACGGCTTATTAATACAAATTAAGTTAAATTATGGGCTGTAGGGTGGGTTAAACAAACGGATTTGGTTTTAGTAGGTATAACGGACTTGTATAATACAGAGCCAGCCGCCAAGGCGCTAGTAGTAGGCGAGCCAATAGCGATTTTCCATCCCGGGGATAAAAAATCCTGATTGGCTGGTTTAACGGTATGGCAGAATCCAATAGGTGGCGCGCTTTAGGATTAAAGGTGGAGCTATTACGTATTATAGATAGAAGAGCTAGTTATTGTGTATACGCTACAAATAGTCTAAAAGTAGACTTGACTTTGGAGTGTAGATTAGCCTTCTTTTTAGAGTTGCTCCAGTATCAGAACGTTAATTATGTGACGTAGTTATAAGACTACGAGGCGAGACTAGCTAATCTAACTCGGAGCAACCCCTGACTTCTAGACAATAATTAACTACCAACTTCAACACCGCATACGTACCACTACAAGTGATATTCGTGCACGTTGATAATGCGAGTATACCGACAGTTTCTTTATATAAGCCTTTTCTTCCTTTATTGCCGTATAAGTATATTTATAAATTAAAGAGACTTGTCTTGAAATCTATATTATATAAGTAGTTAGAATTAAACTAGTATTAGCTTTAGTCTTAACGCAGCTTAAAAGGGCAGAAAGTATATTAACTTTAAAGGAATTATTATTGTTAAAGTTTTTAGGGTAAATTTTACTAGCACTAGCTATATTTATAGTGTCGTACAATAGGGGGTAAAGGTATAGTTTATAGTTAAATTTTTGCGGATATCTAGATACTATCTGGATATTATCCAATATCCGGGCTATCCTTAGATAGGATTATTATCCGCCTGGCCAGATAGGATAATTTATCCTCTACAGGTCTAAGAGTACCTAGAATTTCTCGCACGGACCACTTATTATTGCCAGTTATTAGTGCAAGGGATAGTACTACTTCTATTTATAAAAGGCCTAGAAAGAAGCCCTAGTAGAGGTACGCATTAGCTATAGGTATACCACTTTATAAAGTATCTACTTACCACTCCGGCTTATATACTTAAGACGTATTTTTAAACCTCTTAGTACGCGTAAGGATAAGAATACTCTATATATTAGCGCGTAGTGTCAGGTGACGAAGTCACCTCGCCTATATGTATTGTTCCGCACAGCCGTGCCCATCAAGCCAGTCACTCGCTTACCTTTTGGGGTTTGTGCCGTGGCTGGGTGGTGCGGAGCCTGTCACTTCACACCTAGTTTGGTATTTTTCGCGATATTAATCTCTACGCGACTAATTAACGCTATTTTTAAAATAGGACGCTGCTAGAGAAGCGGCGTCCTGGGGGGTTTTTCTATTTTTTAATATATATATAGACGTAGACTAGAGAGGAAAGGTAGAGAAAGTATCCCTTAACCCGTCAAGGTCCTTAGCGTAAGTGGTCTGTGCGGAACAGTGTTCTCAACGAAGTCAAAAGCTTCGTATTTCTGAGAACGGCGGCTTGATTCGACCGGTTTGATTGGTGGGCTCTTATCGATACCGTAAGGACCAATTTTGACGGGTTAGGGGATACCTACTAGCTACTTAGTAGGTAGATAAGCAATCTTTCCGGATAGGATAAGTATATAGGCGTACGGCTGGCCTAATAGGCTAATATTACGCGTGCATTAGCGGCTTAATTAGCAGGGGGGTAAGATATTCAAATATATCTACGGTTTAGCTATAGATGGCGCCGTGGATATTCGCGAATCTCGACGGGGGTTATATGTATCATGTGCGGCTCAGCGACTCAGCGGGCACTCAGCACTACCTTGTTCCGGAATAAAGCTGATTAAAGTGATACACCACTTATTCTGGAAGAAGGACGACCCGTTTCGGAATGAGGCAGAAATGTTCCGGAATATCGCGTGTACCGGTACCAGTCGGAACATTATATTCACATCCTTGATTGTAGTACAGCTGCTAACCCCACTAATGCAAGCTAGGGGACTCAAGGTTTCCTATCATGATTATTTAAAGCCAGCTAGCTCCCGCTTTCAAGGACAGATTTGTGTCAATCAACCTTGACGGCCAACCAGAATGGCTGCCATTACAACATCTAATGGGACAACTCTCACGCACAATATCTCTCCTCCAGGGAAACACATCTTGCTTACCCATAAACGACGGAAATTTGAAGATCAGAGATCCGAAGCACTCTTTAGGGTGCTTGAGTATAACTGGATCATTTGCCCGATTGGCCTAACAATATGCTTCTTTCGTAAGCTAGAATCTCCCTAGAATCGAAGCTTCTTTAAACAGTCATTCAAAATGCGCTAGGAGAGCTGACAGCATTATCTTGATAGTGTCATATTTTCTAATCTCACGTTATCTTCTAATACGAACTGTGATTGATTATTCTTCATGGTGGACGTCCGATACGCTTGTATGCGTGCTTATTGGTGCGCCCGCGCATCTTTCTCAAGTATTCCCCTTTGGCTATACCCTAGGCGTTTGTTGGCCAATAAACCCTTTTGAATACAAAAAGAAACCAAAGACAAGGGCTTTCAAGTCTTTACGGTTGTGTTTAGTCACAAGAGGCGATAACGCTCAGGTACGTTCAGAGAATTCCAGCCGAGATACACTACCTACACGCTGCAACTCTGCTCAGGTCTATCCTCTGGAATAAAATTTTCAGCCCACTAACAGCTCGCTAACGCAGACCGTTTTGAATACCATTGCCAATTGGGATGAGTTGCGGCACATAGACTCGCGGATCTGCTTCCATATAATTCTCGATAACAGTCTTCCGCAAGCTTTAGCAGGTCATATCCCGGATTTTGTCAAGATACTCTTCGTGCTGCCCAGCTTTAAACCACCCAAAGCCCTATATAAGGCACGAGCTCTCGAATATGCCCGGTTAGGTCAGCGTCTCGGACCTGAAGACTGGGTTCTTCACCTCGATGAGGAGACAACAGTAGATGCATATGCTGTTAAAGCATGCTTGAATTTTATTGAGCGTGGAGACCGCCATTTTGGAATGGTGAGTGCACTTTCCTTTTTCTTTTAAGGACATTGGGACGAATTTAATACTTGTAAGGGAACCATTTTCTATAATAGCAAAGGTCACTGGAGAAATCCGTTCCTCACTGTTGGAGAAATTGGCAGAATCACAATGGACTTTGGTCGCTTCCGCTTGCCCTTCAAGCTCCACGCGCGGCCTGCTTCAGGCTGGGTCCATGGCTCATTTATTCTCATAAATGGCCAAGTGGAGAACGACATCGGTTGGGACACTGATTGCCTTGCGGAAGACTTTTGGTTTGGTCTACGCGTAAGCTACACATGCTCTCGCTCATGGCAATGAGTGGAGTTCTGATATACCTCTAGGCAGCCAATAAAGGTTACAAATTCGGCTGGCTCGACGCTATTGCACGTGAGCAACCTCCCCGGTCCATGAAAGATGTCTGTGCCCAGCGAAAAAGATGGGTTGCTGGCATATGGTCGTGCAATGAGCCGGTCGCGCGTTGGTCTTATGTGGGGTGCCAATTCTACTTTGTTGGTATTTTTTAGTAAGCGGTCACAGCCCTTAGTTGATATTGTCTCTAAGTCTCTCAAAGTTCAATTTACATCCAATTTATCCGCGAAAACCCTATTGTCATTCCTCGGTGGGTGTTGGTCTGGGGAGTCATTTGCTGTACGGAAGGGCTTTGGGCTGCAATAACATCTACTGTAGCTCAAGATGTTGACGCTGGTGGTATTTCGGTTTGGCAAATGGTCGGACATGTTATCATGACCTTTTTCCTCAATCCTCTTTTCAACCTTTTGGAGTGTACGCTGGTTATTGAAGCACTCCTATTTCCGCCAAAGAAATTCCACGTCGTCAAGAAGGTCTGAAATATTGGCGGCGATTTTTCTGTCGTCTTATTGCTCATAGATCATGTCTTGAGGACTGCACATTGAAAGGGTTTGTCTCGATTTTATGATTTCTCAGCGAATTTGAATATTGATAAAAACACCGAGCATGATGCAACTTACGGGGCTCGAATGTGGTTATCCTGGTAGCAAGATTTGATGAAGTGAAAAGAATATACCACATTTTAGTAGTCGACCTCCTACGCCACAGATATCCGATCATCCGTAGTGAAGGGAAGGGAAGTGAAGTGGAATCTAATTCTCCCCTCCAGTCAACTTCACCTTTGTGATCTCTCCCATCTAGCACTTGCCTCCTCCAACTCTCGACAACATCCTCCACTATAGTTATACGAATTTAGACTATAAAGATGGATCCGCATCTAAAACTCTCTTTGATTAAGCAACCAAGCCTAAATGTTAAGCTTGAGATCCCGTCCGGAAGTCCTAGTGCCCAAGAGTCCACACAATATCATCACGTTGACACGGGAGATATGGATGACGACGACGACGACGACGACGAGAGCATTTGTGATGGCTGCGTCCCTCTGGTCTACAGCGACGAATGTGACCTTGTTGAACGGACAACCAGGTATGAGAACTCTTGTCTATTAAAGAGGGCTTCTAGAGCCTCTATATATACACCAGATAGGTGACAAATAGGTTGCAAAGAGAATGACGACTACGTCGTCATTTGGTAATGGAAACAAGTATTTAGATATTCGATGAGATACTTGATGAGACATACGAGACATACGAGGAGACATACGAGGTAAGGAGCGGGGTATTGAGATATAGGGTTCTAGACTTGAAGCCAGTATTAAGATGGTAGTAAGGAAATACGATCCAGTTTGACACACCCCCCCAGCTGCACAGAGCCTTCTGGGCTGCTGTAAAAAGTTACGATGTTAATTTGGTGTTGAGTTTAAGAAATCCCCTATAGAGTTACCTTGCCCGAATATCATCCAAATCGAATTAAATTAGATCCTTGATGTTAATGAGGTTCAATTGCTGAACGAACGTCTCGTGCTTTTGACGAGGCAGAGCCTTCGTCAAGCCGTCTGCTGTTATGTCCGCAGTAGGGACCCATTTGATATTGATCCTTCCTTTACGAACTTCCTAGCGGAGCCAGTGGTGATGTATATTGACGTGTTAAAGCTTAGTGTTAAGCTTAGCGTTGCTTTTAGTTATGAGTTGAATACCATAGAGGGCTCTTATCTTAAGCTTCTTCTTGCGAGATGTCTGCCATCTAAGGCATCTTTTTGGTGGCTTTCTTAATGCAATCTTATAAGCCTTGCTGACTCCACAAGTTGTAGATTTAACCGTTGTTGGTCCTTTTAAAATCGGTCCTTTTAAGATTGGTCCTGTTACTGACTGCGGAAGGTGCTTAATCGCCCCTTCTCCTGCATCTGCCAGTCTTCTTCCATCTGGAATATATTTAAATTGTGGTCTTTAATTGGTTAAGGAACTTAAGGACTTAGTAGTTATAATATTTGATTAAGGTTCTGGCGTTAAAATTGGGGTAGGAAGATCGTCCTTTAAGGCTTGCGGGCCTATTATGTTATCATCTTAAGGATTAAGCTCCTCTCGATCGGTCGCTTGATTTTAATTTCCACTAGAATCTACCTGTTAACTTCCACTAATATCTACTTAAGTCTCGTCCTCGTCCTCTAACATACTTACCCCCCTAGAACGTTCCGCAGAACTGTTCTGCTTTAGGGTATTTGGAGCCAAAGACTTCACCACAATGCCTTAGTTGGTAATTTTGCTTATAGGTGTCCTCTTTAATATTGCCTTGTAAGCTTTATTAACTATATAAGACTTATTTTTAACTGTTGTAGGGCCTTTTATAACTGCCCTAGTTAATTCCTTGGGTAGTTACCTAATTGCATTTATTTCTGCGTGTCTAAGTTAACTGCGCCATAGCCGTCCTTCCACCTTTTGATTCGGTAGAGGCTTTGATGATTATTTTAATAATTGCTTTAATAGCTTTGATAATTGGTCTAATAGTTAAGTTGCAAATAAGGCTTCTTATAAAGCGCTCATCTTTGGCTTATTATATTTAATAGTAATCTGACCATAGTGGTAGTTATAGTAGGCGTACGTCTTATTATCGCCGTAGTAAAGAGTGTTCTCTTTATTGCTCTAGTAGACTCCCTTGTTATTAAGCTTTTAGAGGCATACCAGGTTAGTATAGAAGCTTAGTATAAAGGCTGCTCCTAAGAGCTGTATCTATCTCTTCCCTTTTGGGTAGTTAATTGTAACTTTAGCTGTGCTATAGCCTATAATTTCTTCTACATGCGAGCCCGTGTAGATTTGCTCTAACGTAGGTTTAATATCGCTAATAAATCTGGCTTAATTGTTAATAATGTGTACAGTAGTTCCTAAGTTAAGAAGAACACTGTTGCGAAGCTTATAGTCGGAAGCTAGATTATAGGTTCCTTTTTAATAAACCGCGAAGACTGCTTTAGGCTCTTAAGAGCTCTACTAGTTGCCATCCTTTAGCTATTTATTGACTTAATCATCCTTATTAGCTTAATTGTCCTTTTTAATTTGCTTAATACGAGCCTTAATTTTAGGTGTTGTATTAGCAATCTTCTTATCCACCTTTTTCTAAATTTTATTACTTGGTTTAAACTACAATAGGCAAGGAATTAACTCTACAATATACTAGCATTTGTTGAAGTAGTGACGCTTTCCGCATAGGCACTCTAGCGGCGGTTGCCTTTCCTTCTTTTACTTATCTGCTGACGATTCAGGCTTTGATTTAGGTAACTCGCTCGACTTATCCTTAAAGGTAACTATAAAGGATCCTTCTTGTGGACTCTTGCCTTTCTAAGCAAGTTCCGTATAATGGTGATTTCGGTATATTTCAACCAGTTTAAAGAAGCTAGGAAGCTTCTCCTTCTTCCACTCTATCCTTTTAAGCTGGTTCTTCTAATATTTGGACCAGCTTGGTGTAATTGAATCAACTACGTATACGAAGTCTCTTACTAAACAGTTACTATTTACCTCAGGTAAATCTAGCTCCTTGCACTTAGTATACACCTTCTCCCACTCCTCTACCTAGACTTTAAAGTTCTGGTTCTAAGGCGCTTTCTTGAGCTTTGCATACTGGGTGGCTACTTGAAGCTTTCTGGCGTTATTAGTTGGAGCAATTCTCTGCTTTAGTGATACCAAGATGTTATAGGTGGTGACGCATTTGAACGTGTAGATTAGGTAGGTTTGTGAGATTAAGCTTTAGATGTGGCTGCGTAACGTATCAAGAGCTAACAGCTGTTTTTTATAGAGCTTTAGGTTGTCCCTATAATCGGCTTTAAGTATACGGAGCTCCTCCTTCTCCTCCTTATCTAGCTCTGCGAGCTTCGTCTTCCCCCGGCTATTAGCATCCTTGGGTGAGGCTTAAATAGGTTCTTTAAGCTTTGGTAACTTGGTCTTGGGTGTTAATGGGTTAACATACTCCTAGAGACAATTGTTATTTGCTTTTAACTTAATAACCTTAATCTATTCGTCCCAATTGTTTGGGCTTATAAGGATAACGGATAATATAATAATGGGTTTAGTTTCTTGTTAAGAATTCATTATTATAGTTGTTTATGATTAAGATAATTAATTGGAATAAAGGCTTTGGAATTAAAGATTATTTAGTAGACGGACCGGGCTTATAACTGTTAAACGGACAACCAGGTATGAGAACTCTTGTCTATTAAAGAGGGCTTCTAGAGCCTCTATATATACACCAGATAGGTGATAAATAGGTTGCAAAGAGAATGACGACTACGTCGTCATTCGGTAATGGAAACAAGTATTTAGATATTTGATGAGACACTCGATGAGACATACGAGACATACGAGGAGACATATGAGGTAAGGAGCGGGGTATTGAGACATAGGGTTCTAGACTTGAAGCCAGTATCAAGATGGTAGTAAGGAAATACGATCCAGTTCGACAGACCTCCTGCCTTCCACCGCCCCGGTAGACCACATGCATATTATCGAATGTTCGGACATTAACGAAGAAACGATCTTAAAGTCACTCCGTCTTGCGGATGGAATTGCTACTGTGCTGTACAACTGGAAGAAGGAAGCCCTTAACGCATTCTTGGACCCGAAGATAACCTCATTCGAGCTCATGCGCTCCTATCCCAAGGGTAGCTCTACTATGAGCATGATCATATCACGGAAGCGCAACAAGGTCATGGTTAGTTAAACTCCCAATAGACAAGCCATGGCAAAGTTTGACTAATGGTTCTTAGGCTGGATTGTTCACTGAGCACGAAAGTTGTTTCGAGTGGGATTTGCAAACCCATTGTCGAATCAACTACGCTGGGGAGTGGTCGTATGTATATGGCTCTTCATATGGCGTGAGTCAGACACTCTGGAGCAAGCTGCCATGCAGACTTCATGGTCTTGGAAGGAATCCCTACGGTGAGAAGGAAGCAATGCGGACTGGCAGGGCCCTCGCCGAAACATTCATTATGCATGAGATGTGGGTGGAAAGTGAGGAACTCACGATGACAATGAAGATAAGCTCACAATAGGAGGAGCTAGCGGCAGCTACGACTTCACGGGATCCTTCCATGAGATGATGAACCCTATACCGGCCTTATTGCTATCTCCTGCTGGAGCTTTGCAAATAGGCTTCGTGGAGAATAATAAGGCAAATGTAGCAGTTAAGTAGTCCAGTTGATTACAACCAATACTTTCAGATAAATTGTTATTCTTGCCTCTTCCATACTGCATCGGGTTTGCTGAATTCAAGAACGAATCTGCGCGATGAGTAAAGTCAATGCTATAATGTGCACATTTGGTTATCCAACTCAATTTTTCGTCCTATGCTGTCACTCAGCGATTCGGTGACGCTTCCGCGAATTTACACATCGACTCGCCGTCCCTAGCTTATGAAGAGTTGCCGAGTCTGAGATCTCATCGAAATACTCATCGCCTCGCCACCTTCCTCATACCGCACACTCGTTGACTCGGAGGCTTTCATACCATGTGCTGAGTCGCCACTCCTTTATATAAGCACACACCGACTCAGCCTGCCTTCCTCTACTCGTAGAGACGGCAAGTCGTTGCTTCTTCTCATAAATATTTACCGAGTCGGAGGCCTTCAAAATCCACAGCGACCCGTAGTCCTTCTTCATAAAGGATGACTCGCCGAGCCGCCGACACTGTCATAGGAAGCCTTGCCGGGTCGAAACACTAGCCTGTTAACGCTCGTTGAGTAAATTTAGGCTTACATGAATATTCGATGGCACGTTACTTCTAGACTACACACCAATTTGCATAGCTGACTATGAGTGGAGCCTCTCTTTACATCACTTGCCTTTTTAAGTCTCGAGGATGACGTTTGGATACCTCTGTTGCGTTTGGTTAGACTCCTGTTCGTTGGGAATGAATGCATGTGCCAAGCGGATTTTGGATTTGTGGCAACAACGGCCACCACCGAAAGCAGAGAGGAGGTGCAGCTGTGAAAATTATTGCTTCTGTGAAATTGGCATTGTTTAACTACTCCTTCACATGTTAATGCACTCTTTACGTACCTCTATTCACCACGCGCAATCGTTTCTTAGCCCAGTCGACGTCGCCTTCCATTATTCTGCAAAAGCCTTTTCTGTTCTGTACCAATTCAATTCATTAAGAGAGTACTACAGCATGCGCTCGTAACTTTATAACAATCCCTTTAGACCTTCAAGACCGCCGCATTACTCAAATTTATCACAATGAGCTCAAAAACACCCTTTGGCAACCAAACAATCAAGCTACAATCTTTTAATCGATTGGTGAACTAAATTGCGCATCGGTCAATATTCCGCCAGCTCGTTGGTAGAGCTTTTTTTTACGGTTAGACATTTAGTTGCCAATCCATGTGGCTTCCATTATCTAACTCGCCCCTAGAGACCTTTTCAGATGGCACAGGAGAAAGGAGAAGAAAACTCAGAAACTACTCCGGCTACCAGGGCATTGCCAGATTACAGTTATGTCAGCGCTGCTGAATTGAACGAGGTGGAGGACCTACGAAATCAAATGGGCCAGCACGCCAGGTCACTAAAAAGCCTCACTGATGTAGATGACTCGTTTCCGGAACACGATAATGTATACACTTTTAGCCACGTGGAATCTGCGTACCTTATTGTATTTGGGTTGCGCGGATGGAGCAGAACTCGGAACATGGACCAGATCGACCGAATCTTCCAGGACGCCATCGGCCTCGCAAAACTTTACATCGAATCGTATCACATTTGGCTGTTGTTGGTAACACAAGGTGATATCACGTAGCTACGGTTCGTAGATAGTATGATGATTGTTGATTTGATTCTTCTGATGAGGAAGGGCGAGGAGCTTAAGGCTCCTCGCCACGCTAGTGTCGCGGCGACACGTGACCACGTAACCACACGTGATATATTCCCGACAGCTGTGCTACACGGTTGAGAATGGTATTGAGCCTATAGACGATCTAAAATCCCAAATCGCCAAAGCAGAGGAGAAGTTGAAAGCTCGCCCTACAGATACATTCTCTATCGACTTCATTGCTGTTGCCAAAGAGTTGCAAATCCGCATCAGCCGAGTTGACCTCCCTGAAAGACTCGACGCCTGCATCCTAGAACAGGAGTATATTATTGTGGGATTTAGGGAATTGAGCAAAGCATACGAACTTGCGGAAGAATACTTGGAGATGCACATGGCACGTGAGCTTGAGGCCTTGATTAGGGAGAAGCGCAAGGGAGTTGGTATTCAAGATAAAATATAGTCAGATTCTCTCATTTCTGGTTAGGATAGGGAGGAAGAGGCGTAGCATTGCGAAGAGAATAAGTTAATGGCGTCTAGGCAAAGATCAGTCGTGTAAGGTTCCACAATGAGGCTGTGCAGCTGTGCTTCCTGTCCGTGCTCAAGGCTGAGCGCTTCCTGCTTTAGTTTCTCCTCACAGGACTTGTTTCTTTTAATGACAGTGCTTGCCTGTCGGGCTATCTATATTTGATCTTAAAACATCTCCATTTCTCATCGCTCATTGTGTTGCCATAACTTCAACAGGGATCTGCGGAATTACCACTCCACCCAAACTGGCTGCTACGGGGATGAGACTATTGAGAAGTCTTTGGTGCTGGAGAATCCCTCGAGAGCAGCGCGAAGAAATTATCCGCGAAGAGCTTATCCAAAGGTTGGTTGTTTGCCAAGATAGCTTGAGCAGTCCACAAGAGCATTCGGAGACGGCCATCGCGCGGGTTCCAACTATGACCGGGGAAAACCAGCGATCTCACACAGATCACTCCTCCAGTTCTAGGAATGGCCAAGGGAATGCCAGATCAACGGAATCGCACCTTATGAACCTTCCGGTTGAGCTCATACAACACATTGCAGCATTCGCTGACCCGCCAGCTGCTGCGGCCCTCACTCTCGCCAGCCGGCCTTTATGCGCCGTCATTGGCACGCAAGCATGGGAGAACGTTTCGAAGGACATGGACAACCTTGAAGACAGGGAGAAATTTCTTCTGCTCCTTGAGAGAGATTTATTGCTGTTCTGCTACTGCCCCAGGTGCAAAATCTTGCATCGGAGGTTCCTCCCGGGAGTCCCGTTTACGCCGCATCCTGTCGACAAGCATGATCGCGGTATTAACGCTTATCTCCCGAGTCCAGGAGATCACGTTCATTACCGTGATGTCCGGTCTGTGATGAAGCGGCATTTCTGGGGTAAAGAGTACGGCCAGCCCCTCAAAACCCTCTACCGCGACGTGGAACTTCAGAAACCGAGTTATGTGATCCAGTATCACGCCCGGGCTCGAATTATTGCGGATGAGCTTATCCTTCGCATGCGCTGGAAATTGTCTAACTTGGAGCCACTCGAACTCATAAGTCTGGAAATATGTCCTCACCAGATTCTTCACACGACACCCTCGAACAATCGGACCATCCTTATGCATCCAGCGCGAAACGCACTAGGGAATATCATTAATTGCAAGTGGCTCCATGCACATCCAGAACGACCGAAATGTAGCCAATGCTGGTGGCGGAGGGAGAAGAGCAAATGCACCCACATATCTAAGCAACCAGAGTCTGAAGGACCGGTATCCTGCTCAATGTGCGACGGCGTTAGACGGTGTGGGCACTGTGCCACGGACTTCGAGGTCTCTGTTGTCATGAAGTCGCGGGAATGGGAGATCCACATCGACTCCTGGCTCAATCTCGGACATGGGAGCTCTCTGGATGACCCTAAGTGGAAATCTCATAAGATGGGATCGAGTGATTGGGCCTTATCTGGGGAAGGGGAAGCTCATGCCGACTCGCTGCCTCCACCAGGGAGTATTAAGCGGGCTTATTACAGCCTCGAGCCTCTGGATGATATCAAGGAGCCTTCTTGGTGGGGTCGGCGGTCGTATGATGAGAGATCATGAAGCACATGAAGCTTTCGGTCATTTATTCAGAAGTTTATAATTGTAATTGATAATGTAACAAAGCGAAGTTCGGTTGTAAGACGTTGACTGTGTGCCTCCCTGTGTTTGGCAGTACGCGTCTCACTAATATCTACCGCGTCGGAACCCTAGAAAACCTTTGTATCCTTCAAGGGAATATTCCTTCACGGGAACATATCTTTGAGGATCCCTCATGCTTCTTTTCTTACCGCTTTCTCTCTGACTCATTCCCTTGTGTGCTGGCTTCACTAGGAACTAGCCATAAAGAGGCTGGAGCCATAAAAAGGCTGGCATCATATATCCGGGATGTCTGTCATGATCGTGGCTGCGGAGTTCCACATGCATGTTCAAATTTGGTCGCGATGAGTCGAACGAAGCCAAGATGTCAGCACTTAACTTCTTTCCTAACCTTCATATGGTCATTTCTCCCACCAATCACTCTACATAGAAGTCTGCATATTTCCACACAAAGACAAACACCATAGCCCCCAAACTCCCCGCTCTCCCATTCGACCAGAGCTCGCACTGGTGCGCAAAGCCATAAACTACGACAACTCCCGCGCAGAAGCCGACATCTCGCGCTTCCGGCAAGAAACAAGCCCGATCTTCACGGACGCTATGGCCGGCCGGCCCATCCACCACGAAGAATACAGCATCGCCAGCCTTGACGGCAATGCTCTCACGCTCTCCCAATTCCGCCCCGCCGCATCCCAGCACTCCTCTGCATCCCGCCCCTGCATCTACCAGACGCACGGCGGCGGCCTCGCGGGCGGGAACCGCTTCCTGGGAATGCACGAAATCCTGACATGGGCGCTGCAGCTCGACTCTGGTCGTTGTGAGCGTCAAGTTCCGCCAGCCGCCTGAGCACCGCTACCCCGCCCGCCGAGGACTGTTATGCGGGCTGGTGTGGACGACGGCGCATGCGACGGAGCTGCGGATCGACCTCGGGATGCTGGCCATCGTTGGCGCGTCGGCGGGCGGCGGGCTGGCTTGCGACGGCGCTGATGGCGAGGGATAGGGGTGGACTGCGGTTGAGGGCGTAGGTGCTAATTTGTCCGATGCTAGATTGTCGTGGGGTGACTGTCGAGTAAGCAGTTTGTGGGGCGATGGGCTTGTGTGGGATCGCGAGTTGAATAAGCGGTCGTGGAGATGGTATTTGGGGAAGGAAGGAGCTAAAGCTGATGACGTGGGTCAGTATGTGTCTCCGGCGCTCGCGAAATCTCTGGCAGGATTGCCACGGGGTAACGTGGGGTTATGAAGGTGCCCCTGGTTATGTTATCTCAGGTGCCCCAGACCCTCGTTAAGGAATTCGCCTCTCACTTTATGAATATTATGCAATTCTGTCATAAAATTCTGCCAAGGAAGGTGCCGTGCGCAAGCGATCTAGCCAATCAGAGCACGTGCGAGGCAATTCCTCTCCGAGGGTCTGAGAGAAAATGGGCGCGTTTTGCACCCTTACACCTCATAGTTTCCTCATGCTTTTGAGATGGAACTTCCCCACTATAACTTATTTTTCCCTAAGATTAGGTGAGCTACTTCTTATTATATCTAATAAATAGCTTACCCAATCTTAGGGGAAAATAAGTTACGGTGGTAAAATGCGATCGAGGTTCCGATTAGCTAGTTGGGTTGGCCTGGTTTCAAAAAATGCATTTTTGAACTTTGAGGCTGTATATCGACCCCTAATACGCGGGCTAGCTAATTAAATTAATTAGAATACATAAGAAGAAGAGGTTATAATTCAAATGCATCAACAAATGTAGCTATAGCTGCTAAATTGGCTCTGTTATGGCTGCTTGAAAATAGCATGCGTTGGAAAAGTGGCCTGGCTTACAGCAAGCACGCGCCCATAATCTCTCAGACCCTTCGGAGAGGATTTTGTTGGGTCACGTGGAGCTGAGGGTTGGTAAGAAGTTATGCAAAGGGGCGGGCCTGCCAATCATCTACGAAGCGGCTGAGGCACCTGAGATAATGGTTATGAAGGTTTTGAACATCAGTACTTGAAAAGCGCGTCGGAGCACAGACGAAACAAGCCTCAGACCTGCGGAGATAGGCCGGATAGCCCTCTTGGATAATAGACCTATCAGCTAATAGTATCCGGAGACTATCTGGATAGTCTTGGCAAAATCCCCTAATATGCTTGTACTTGTAATGCACCCCCCAATATTAAATAAATAATTTTTCTGTTAGTATGGATTTATAGAGCTTGTAAAGCGCTTTAAAATGGTGCCACTTTTATCTAAATATCCTAAGGATAAGTAATATTATATATTATTATTATTATTCATTGCTTAACGTCCGATTCGGATCCCTATTGGGCCTACGCGGACTACTCCTTATATACATATGGGGAGAAAACTCTATTTAAGAAAACCCCGTGATCCGTCTCCCTGCCTTTTAGGGCTCGCTTATAAGTCGCCTATAAGTTACCAGTGGTGCTTTACTACCTTACTTTTTAACCTCCTTGGGAACTACTGCTGCCGTAATAAACCTACGGACGCGCTAGTATTACACACTGTACTCTACTCCTATAGAGTTATTAGGGGGCGCCTATTACTTACCCCTTTGCTTTCTATTACTATTTCCTTTATAACCCGGAACTGGTCTAGTATATTTTGGCTAATAAGCCACCAGGTAGCCGCCTTAAGGCCTTTCTATATTAAGAGCAGTGTATTATAGTTTTCTATGCTAGCTACTAAGAGCATTGCTTCTCAGCTAGTACGTAAGGGGCATAATAGTATTACGTATTTTGGTATCTGTCTTAGCCAGCTATATTTATACCTTAGGCTACCTACTGGGACATTTACCCAGTGAAGCTAATCTTTTAGTCCTATTATTCCTGTTCTTAAGAGTGTTGCTATTATATTTTCTGCCTTTATTAGGCCCTCTTGGAGCCCTTAGGTATTTACCCCCTATAGCATTACCTATACTATAGCTTAGGTTCCCCTTGCCTAAGTCTGCCTCTATACCTTTAACTCCTATTTATCTCTCCAGCGTTGGTCCAACTAGTATTATATTACAGTAGATAGTTTTCTAGTACTCTTTTATGCTCTACTTTAGCTCCTTTCTCTTTCTTACTGTTGTCTTTACTGGCCTCTTACACGTTTCCCTTCCTCCTCTATATAGGCCTGGGCCCTAGCGCCGCACTATTCTTCTTCTACTTTCTCTACCTGTTTTCCTAATATATCTTCCCTACTTTAGGGTTATTGGTTCCTTCTCCTATAGGGTACCCTAGGGTCCCTCCATAGTTTGTTTAGGCGTGTCTTAATATACTTTATAACGTTAAAGTTGCGTTTCTTTTACACCCTTTACATTACATCGGCTTTAATATATAGTTATAGGGGGGGAATATTGGCTTCCTTCTTAAGCAGTGCTATGGCCGTTCGCTTATACCCGCCTGTTATACTCCTAAGGCAGGCTATTTAGACCTTTTGGAGTAGTTTAAGGAGTAATTTAGGGGGGCCTTTTTTAGTTTCTCTAGTGGCCCAAATGCTAGATCTATATATTATGGTTAGCCGGACAACTGCTATATATAATAGGCGTGACCTCTAGAAGTATAGACCCTATATAGAATTAACAATCCTAGATATGGCGATATACTATACTTAGCCCTTATAGGCCGCTTGCGCCATATATATACTCTACTGGAGCTTACTGTCTACCCACACTCCTAATACCCTTAGGCCTTAAACCGGTTAACCCCTAAAGCCTTAGATATAGATTATATGCTAAAGATCTACAGATTGGTTACGTTTTCTTATAAAATAGATTAGCTGGTATTTCTCT
>Ga0307507_10002843_pt1 | contig 35080 bp, 63 predicted proteins | sample 7_EM_MG_FD_207223 | JGI IMG/M metagenome (GOLD analysis project Ga0307507, IMG submission 207223) | Populus trichocarpa ectomycorrhiza microbial communities from riparian zone in the Pacific Northwest, United States - 7_EM | ecosystem: Host-associated > Plants > Roots > Unclassified | place...
AGAGCGTATTCAGGAGCCAACGTCGTTGTTCACCCAGGAAGGCAACGGACATCTGACAGATATCGAGAATTGTCGTGACTAAGCGCACATTGCTGTCGTACCCTTGGGTACTCGGAGATGAGTGAATGTGTTCCTTCGTGAATTTGCTGAGTAGTTTCATGAGAGGTTGGCTGAAAGGATCTATACGCTCTGGAGTTACTTTCACCACCGAATTGAGCATGCCTAAAACACCTGGAAGGGAAGTTGAATTCCGTAATCCCTCACCAACGGCGGAAAAAATGAATTGATGGAATTCGAGCATCTCTCCATGTTGTTCGTCGTCTTCCTTAGGAAGTGGGTGAAGGCGGATAAGGTGGTCAAATATGGGTTGCAATGCTTCATGCAGACTGTTCTCATCCGACAAAAGACCTTTTCGGATAAGTTTTTGCAGAAGGGTGGCATTTGCCAAGTACCACGTGTCGGACTGCTCGGAAGCAATCACTTGCAACACTTTGGCTGCTGATATAGCAAACGCGACATGGTTAGGGTTATCACCTGAGATGTCGTTCTATTATCTGAATGAGTGATATAGGGTTGGAAAAAAGATGTAACTCACTTGCTCAAGTGAACGCAAGAAAAAACGCAATCCAACAGTCACGTCAGTCCACCCACTTGGTCCGACAATTCTTTGCAGGAGAGAAAATGCTTTAGGAAGAAGCGTGATTCGAGAAGGCTGATCGCTGGTTCCCGTAGTGAGTCGTACAAGATAACTGACCATATTCTCTCGAAAGTTTAACGGTGTCAACCATATAGAGTCGTCTTTTGGAGTGTCTCCTGTGTCCTGAACTTTCCTTGTTTGTGTGGCTTGTTCCTCCCATTGGAAGATGACCTGCAATATCTCTACAGAGAGGAGACGCAGATCCAACCCTGATGTGGCTGTCACCCCGAGCTTATTCAATGAGTTCGCAATGTGCGGGACGAAAAGCGAGCGAACGGGGAAGAACAGCTGTGGTTGCTTCACGATGAGATGATATATAGTAATCATAGATCCGATCCCCTCTTCAACTAGGAATTTACGTGTAGTTTTAGCCCAGAGAGGGTGGCCTGACTCATTGACTTCAGACTTGGGGAGTGAGGGAGCAAGAATTGAAAGTGCTTCATGACGAAGCGCGACTCGACCTTCAGAATGAGGCATTCGAAGAAGATTGGTCCATGCTCGCAAAATAAATTTTTGTGGAGTGGGGAAGGCAGCCGAAAAGTGAGCAGCAAGCAAGTACGCTGTTTGCTTCACAATTGCATCGTCACATGAAGAAGCGTAGGACCATGCACCCTTCATGATATCCTTCCTAGAATCCTCCAGCAGTTCGGGATAATATTGCACGAGGAGGGTTGTTAGGTGTAGAATTTCCACTTTATAAATGTCGCTAGTGTCCAAGGTAGAATCGCTCATTGGCAACCAAATCGCCTGGTGAATCTGACCGATGAAGTCAGCATCGATCAGCCTGTCTTCGTGTTTCCATCGGTTCGCATGAATAAGCAATATCGGAGACACGATATATCGGAGGAAATGAGCTTTATGCATTTCTGAGTGGGTCGAGTTCGTGAACCAGGTCAGAAAACGATTAAGGATACTGCGCTTGAAGAAAGAGTCATTTCTCGAAGCGACATGCTCGTAGAGAAAGATTGAAGTGGAGACAAGGTCGATTCCGAGATTGAACGTGAAGACGGATGTTATCTCGAACAGGAGATCGATTCGAGGTGACTCCTTCATTGCCTGAGTGAATATTGCTAGCATGAGGCGATATTTTTGTGCAACATCGTTAATCATCGAGGGCAAATTCTCTTGCGAAGGGAAACTGCATTGCCACAAGTCGACTACAGCAGCAATTGCATAATCATTTTCGGCCATCCAGGAGGGTATTAGAGTTGCTAGATCCTGGAAGAGGTTCAGTATAGCGGCAACAACATTTCGATCATTCCCCATGCTAGCACGCAGGCGTGTGACAAGTACAGGTGTCCTTGCTGCCAATTCCCGTAGTAGATTTGGCGCTAATTTCGCCTGCAAAATGCTTCGTAAAGTGCGTAAATGACGGCTGTAGGAAAGATGTCGCAGAAAGAAATCTATGCCCTCAGATGGATAACGATTGAGGTATCGTGCCAGAGGTTCGGAAAATGGACTTTGGGTTGAAAAGTGCATCTGGGCCTCAGTTTGAACGATGGCATTAACAAGTTGATCCAAGAAAATGTTTGCCGTGGACGGGAGCAAATGGAATATGTTTGCCAGACGAACAAGCTTCGTGATACCCTCGTTGTCAGTTATCGATGATTTTGAAGATTCCTGAAGAAGTTGTGGGTCTGCAACGAATCTGAAGTGATCAAGAAGTTTATGTCCAACTTCTACTTTGAAGTAGTTGGTCAATAGTTCCAGAAGGCGAGCAAGTCCCTCCAGACCAGGAACTGACAAGCGTTTCGGATCGGCCAAGTTCATTAAGATAGGTCGTAACCCTGTCTGCAGTAGTTCCTTCGGTAAACGACTCTGGTGAGTTAGTACCATCCGAAGTCCCTCATGAGCGACATCCTTAACTTCTTGCGATGATGAGTAGAGTGATTTAAAATATACACCGGTAAGCCTAGCAAGGGTAGGGTTAGTTAGAAGGGAAAAAAAGGACACCAAAAGTTCGTTACGTTTGACGTGTTTTAGGTAGCCGCGAAAAGAAATCAGTCAAAGGCATTGACGCGGTCAACAACTTGATGCAGGCGACACGAAGTATGATGATTTCCAATCTTCCTTGTCTTAAATTCCGAGGAGGAATCACAATCTGGGTATCTTCCGCGTCCGCAAATCCAAGAGCTTCATGGAGTAAGCGTAGAAGTTCGTCGTTGTATTCCACCAAAGGTGGGTCTAAGCTGATACAGTATCTGATAGCCTCAATCATGCCGATCTGCTTTGAAAAGGGAAGCGCCCGGAGTGGCTTGGTGTATATTCCTGTCAGCATACGATGTCGATGCGGTAGGAGAAGCTCATGAGTGGGTCTGCCACTCAATTTAACCACAGTTTCAATGCACTTCTGGGCAGCTTGTCGAACAAGGAGGTTGGGGCTCTGCAGCTCAGGGAAAAAGATGCCAACCCTGTTGACCAGCTTCTGCTGCGCATTTTCACTTTGAAGGTCCAGAGGGTTGGTACATATATTGAGCACAGTAACAAGGACCCCAATGACATCGTCAACATTGCTGGGCAAGTCAGGTGGGAGGTCCTTGAGGATATGCAACAGAGTCCGAAAAACATCAAATTCCCGCTCGATAATGCATCTTGTGCCGAGATCTGGAGTGCTAGCCATAATCTTGATGCCGTTGCAACCTGCACTTTTTCTGGTCCAGGATTCGTCAAGACAGAGGGCAGTGAAACGGTTGGCCATCTGATGCAAGATAAGCATGATATCTTGAGGAGGTATGTTTGGCTGCTGGTGCATGACCACAAGGTCATGGACAATAGAAGTAATCACAACACACGCTTTGTCTGCATGTTCTGTTCGATCATGGGCGAGGCCATGCGGAATCGCGTCGAGAAAGCAGGAGAGCAAAGCGCTTGGCGTAGGCCGGACTCCTGGGGTTCGAGATTGGGAGCGACGGACTTCCTGCTCAAAGATCGCCTTCGCAAATTGTCGAATGAATGCTTCAGCCTTGACGTCTATCTCCGGCTGGTGTAAGGCGTCAAAAACGCCTTCCAGCATGGCAACAAATGTGTCTTCACCATTTCGCCCTGTGATACCCTATTAAACAGGTGAGCTTTCCAGCAAGAAGTACGACTTGGGGTGTACCTCATGAAAGAGTAACGACAGGCAACACTCCAAATAAGTGTACGCATGCACCCGTACAGGGGATACTTTCGATATGTTACGAGATGCCAAGAGCGCTGTTGGACTCATTTCGATCCTTTGCACGATGCCATTGAAAGTAATTGCGAGTTTTGCCGGCTCGGAATGATGCCGGTAATCCAACGCAGGCTCTTTTGTCAGAAGACGTCGATTTCGTCCTCCGAGTTTACCCAAGATACGAATAGTGGTATGAGCTGGGTGTGGCGGAGTAGGCAGAGGCCTTAAGTGGCTGAACAAGGCTTCCATTAGGTCTCGGAGCACGGTACTGAGCGTCGGATCCAGAAAATCTGGAGTGAGGTTATCGATGCACAGTTCCAAGGTCCTTAAACCCTGGGATACAAGTTTGGGATTCCCTCGAAGTGCCAAAGCTAGTGGCTGCATAAGGTAACTAAGATGAGGAAGTAAATCTGTGAGCCGTAAAGGAACTGTGAGGCATAGCTCCACAATTACGTCCCTGGCCTCGCCATCAGATGCAAGGAGCTGTCGATTCAGGCTCTCCAGCATGTCGGGAAGAAGAGACACGACTGCATCATAAAGAAGTTGATATCGGCCTCCGCCTACACCAATTGCTGTGAAAAGACTTCGCAGGAGGTAATAATAGTTCGTGGGTTTAGTCGCCTTCGCGGCAAGGGGAAAACAATCCATCAATAGCTTGCCAACATGGGACGCTAATATTGCCTCGTTGGTGGCAACATGGGGACCAACGGCTCCGAAAGCCATTCTGTAAAGTCGAATAGTGGCAGTTGCAGCCATATCATCGCATTCTCCAAGCACCGGAAGGCGGTCAACCAGAAACTTCAGAACTATCGCAAGGAGCGTAGCGGATGTTGCCTCTCGAGATAACAATGATTGACATACATTTAGCAGCATCATGCGCTTTTGCGCGCATTCGAAAAAAAACTCCATGTTGTGGTTCCAAACCTCTTGGAAGACGTGCAAATTGACCTCTGCTAGTACAAGCCCGAAAGATTCAATTGGTTCGTTTTGATCTGGGACCTTGGGATCGGGGTCAAAGAATGACATGCACTGCAAACAGCTTTTGAAGAGGCGGGAAATTAAAGTACCATCAGGAACGGGGGCGTCACACTTTTTCATTGACTGAAGGCAAAGGCGGAAACCATGCAGCAATGTTCGAAACACCATTCGCGACTCTGATAACCGAAGCGTGAGACCATATCGATGAGTCAAAGGAAGCACGAACCATGGAAGACCTCCTCTGGCCTCTCAGATGCATATACAGCAGCACATGCAGGCCTTGCCTTTTCAATCAGAAGCGCGTCCGATCCTGAGTCTCCCGTTGTTACCTTTTCCTTAGTGTTTTCTCCACGCAGATCAGTATAGACAACACAAAGGCTTTCGAGTTTTTCTACACAAGTCTCGAACAAGGCTTCGAGGAGCTTTGCTGCACCTTGGGGTGTCTCCTTTGCTGCGACGACATCAGTTAAACCGAACATCATCTTGGCAAACACAACGTGAAGGTTGTTTCCTAATGCCGGCTTATGCATCATGGCAGTGAACGCGCAAATTATTCTGCTAAGTTGTGACGAATTCAGGTCCGCTTTGGCATGGTGAACAAGGTCTGCTACCGCGGAAAACACAGGAACCCTGCATTTCTCACTTAATCAGATGTCAAGCAATTTAATGCCTTGGCGCACCGTAGATTTTCTCTGCTCGCAAGCCCACTTCCGAGGAGGACGTTTTCGTCAAATAGTTTATCAAGTTGGCCGAACAGAGCGCGTCTGTGTGGGGTGCTCATCAAATGGCGGAACGGAACCATTAATTCCTATGCCAAGAATAAATAGAAGGAATCTTATGATTGTCAATCATCGATCACCTTTCTTAAATGTACACCATTCGCTGGGCAGTCTTGAAACAACCTCAAAACACTCAAAACAAGTGTCTCCCCGTACGTTTCAGATATTTCTCCAGATTGGCGGATGACGAAGATGAGATATTGCAGCATCTAAGTGAACAGAAGTAAGATATCCGAAGCATAGACCCTGCAAATCACCTGCCTTGATCTGAGCATAAATGAAGTCGCTATATAGCACAGGATTTCGAACTGTCGCAGACATTCCAGCCCAGAACCCCCCCATTGCCTCGTATTCACTCCTTGCTTTGTGTTGTACAGATGACTCCAGAGCCAGCACCTCAAAAGCGAGAGTTGTCGTTCCTTGGAACATTGTGGGATTTTTGTGGAGTTGTGATATAAGGACCATGACCATTGTCATTTCCGCAAGAACTTTGAAGCTGTGTAAGGCAGGCAACGAGATATTCGCATCCAGAGGCAAGGAATCTTCAGAAAGGTATTGATCTACGAGGCTTTGCATACCCGCGAATGCCTTTTGAAATATGGCTACAAATTCTGCCAGATTTTCTTCGGTTAGGGATCTATGTCCGCGAACGATGTCCATCAGCATTTTGGAGGCGGTTATCCCATTCTCGTCATTTTCATGGAGCAGGACGTGAAGCATACCCGCCCAGATAGCCGGTATCTTGCTTCTGAGAGCATCATTAAGAGGCAAACGACTCAATGTTTCAATGAGGACTCGACGGAACTGATACTCTGAGGAATCTTTGTGAAAAGAGGGTTCACCGGATCGAAGCAAGTCGAGAAGTGCTTGAGCAAGATTGGGTAGAGGGCGTGTCGACTCGGCGTCACGTACGGTCTCCAACATTTCGCGTATCTCTGTTGCAATTGCATGTTTTGTGCGTAATTCTAGGAGGAATTGGAGTCAAAGAGTGAAGAGAGCGGACGTCCCATACCAGTATTAGGGTCTGCCAACCGGGCAATCCGTATTTCCAACTCAGAGGGAGCCGATAATGTCGAGACTGACTCCACTGACGAAGCAGCCATGGCCCAAGATTAGCAATCAGTGACCTGCGAGAATTGTTCACGAGCCAGGTGGTTACCAATCGGCCCGTTATCCGGCTTTGGCAGGGGCAACAGGTTCAAATCAGGCTGAGGTTGGCCATGGATATCGACAAAATATTCCAGGTTCAGGTTTTCCGTGCCTATCTCCTACGTTCCTTACAATTCTTTGGTTCAGGTGCCCAACTCGGGCGGAGGGAGCAAGCGAATGCTGCTGGACGCCCCTACCCCCGACATGCTTAAGAAAATGAAGTTGGTTAACATCCATGGTGATGATGCCACTGTTCCATCAATGAACCCCCTTCGGGCCACAGTGGAAGATGATGATGATTTTGCCCCAGGAGGAGACGCCGACTACTTTGCAGAGGAAGATGAAGAAGGTCGCTTCTTTGGTGGAGGTCTGACTTCTGAACAAAAAGATATATTGAATATCTTCGACAATGCAGGAGGGGAAGGTGTGGATGAAGTACGTGATTTGCTGTTCCCTTCGGTCTGATCCCAATTTTCAAATTATGCACAGGTCGAAGGATTGTCTATCACACGAATAAGACGATTGCTGGTCAGTTTTGAACGAGCCGTTAACAAGAACCATGACCAGCGCTCGAAATATCCAGACGACCCATCAAGGTTTGAACTTTTGAAAGAGTTGGTGCCAGTAATCCTCATGCGTAATCCTTGAAGATTCATTGATTCCGAAGCCGACTTGGATGCTGCCATAAAATCTTTACTTCCCTTGTCACAGGCTTCATCGCTTTCATATCCAGAGATTGTACGATCCGGATTGGTGAAGTTACTTGTTGGTCTGCTCACGCACGACAACGTGGATATCGTCATCGATGTTGTAGAGCTCGTCCACGAGCTTACCGACGAAGACGCGGAAGTGGATCAAGAAAGCGAAGAGTATCAAGGAGCTCAGGAGGCGGTCACAATGCTCATCAATAGTCTCGTACGTATCAGGGCGTAATCCACAGCTCCATCCTCTCATGGAACCAGGTAGAAAATTCCATTTTGGAACTTTTGGTTGATAATCTGTCTCGCCTCAATGAGGAAGAGGAATCGGATAGACAAGGCATCTTCCATGTGTTAGGTAGAGTGATTTTTTTCCGGCAAATCCTGGCTAATTGGGACTGCAGGGATCTTTGAGAACTTTATTAGCTTGATTCCTAGCTTGACAACCACATTGGTGTCCAAAACCACTGTGATGAAATGGCTGCTGAAACGAATTCAAAGCGAGAAGCACGACGAGAATAGGAGTTATGCTGCAGAATTGTTGTCGATCTTGCTACAGACCAGCTTTGATAACAAGACTGCCCTAGGGAAATGCGATGGCGTCGAGACTCTTCTTAAGGCGTTGTCGGTACGATGCTTATTGCCCGCCTTCGCTGTTTTATTAACATGAACCCAACAGCAATACCGAAAGCGAAATCCTTTCGACGCTGACGAAATCGAGTTTATGGAAAATTTATTTGATACTCTATGTTCGGCGCTTAGCGAACCTTCTATAAAACAACTCTTTCTCGATGCTGAAGGGCCTGACTTGATGATCCTGATGATCAAGTGCGTCAATGATTTTTTTTTTCAATGTCTGCTTCCTCCTCATCATCGTCAGGGATCGAATGGAGGCGAAATCTCGCTGTATTAAGGTCCTAGATTATGCCATGTCAGGTCCCGAAGGTGCTCCGGTATGCAATGCATTTGTCGAAGCTCTTGGCCTTAAAACAATATTTACGGCATTTATGGGAAAGGTACGGACTTTGCTTCTCGTTCATTACTACGTTAAATACCAAGCAGGCCACCAAGCGCTCCAGAGCAATTGAAACGACTCCTGCATCAGATGATGTTGCCCACAGCCTTGGCATCATTTCTTCGTTACTGACAAATCTGCCTACCGATTCTAACAGTCGGCTTCGCTTACTCGCCAAATTTGTCGACAACGATTACGAAAAGATTGACAAACTGATCGAAATTCGAGAAGCAGCAAGGAAGCGGCTAAGTGACACGGATTTACGTTTACAACAAGAGAAGCAAGTATGTTCAACCTTCACTCTTATCCTGAAGTGATTCTGAATGAACCCAGGACGCTCTGGGTGAATTGGGTGACGAAGGTCCGTCTGCAATGGAAGGCGCGTTTTACCTGCAGCGCCTTGATGGGGGCCTTTTCACACTGCAAACAGTGGACTACATCCTGGCTTGGGTTGTGGTGGAAGACGATGGGGTAAATTGCACCTCCAGTCTTAAAATCTAAAATGCTGACGAGGTCAAAGGTAAAGGCACACGCATTTCGCATGCTTGACCGCAATAACCAAGGCCTCCACAATGTTCTGGAATCTCTTCGTTTATATGAGGAACATGCAGATGATGATTCCAGAGATGGCTCAATGTCACAGAAAGAAATACTGAAGGGCCTCATGTCCGTACTTTCTACGATATAATAGATCAACCAGTTGAAGAAGCAAGGATCATTGTCAAAGCTCCTTTTGTCTTCATGATTTGTTCTTGAAAACGGAGTTCAGCAGCCAACCTCTTCTGAAGCCTCAGAAAAAGGAAATTTATGACTGGTGCCTGTCCGATCACGGAGGCATACATTTCTAATATTCTGTTAGAACATGGACACGTCCTATGTAAACAATGCTTTACCTAGCACGATGTTCGTAACATGGGCCACCATTTCACCGAATCGATGATCAGCAACATATCTTATAAGCAAGCGGAGGATTGGTTCGAGAAGAACATCATCTCGTCCAGAAAGCGCTATCCGTAGCCCATCTCGATGTATCAATTCTTGTACCACTGTGAAGGTGGTTGTTGGTGGAATATTCTGAGCTAGAATGTAAAGGATTACAGCGAAATAAGTAACCATCACTCACCTTCTTTAGCACAGAGTCTAGGGCAGCCGAGTACCTGAAATTCTTGAGCATCTTGTCGTGCTCCTTAAGCCGTTTAGATGTTTGTGTATGGAGACGAAGTTCTAGGTTATTTCTTAGTTTGGTTTGACCGACGTGAATCCCAGAAGGCAATGAATCCAGAGGCAGTTGCGAATCGCCACTCTCCTTCATTTCCCTACGGCGCACAGACAGGGTGCCATCAGACATCCCCCCTACTATATGTGTATCATCAGGCTAACAAGGGAATAAGTTCGGGAGACGATCACCGCGAGAGATGCTTACAGATATTGCCAAACACAAAACAGGCGCCAAGTATCGCATTGTGTGGACGACTTGGTATGTACTGACATCGTAGACCTTCACCATATGATCCAAGCTGCCAGTGAGGAGACGATCGCCTTTGGCAGTCAGAGTGAGCGCAGTCACTGTTTTCTGGTGGTTTGACAGTGCTCGAGTGCATCGTCCACCAGCGACAATATCCCAGACCCGAAGTATTGGTCCAGCTGTGGAAAGAGCAACTGTACCAGAGGGGAACATGACAACCTGTTCAACAGGTGTTTGATGTAAACATGAGTTCCCAGCCATGACCATTTCGCACTGGCCAGACCTTGTGTCGAACAGTCTGACAGTCGAATCATAGGAACCAGTCAGAACAAGATTTGGGTTCGTTGCCGAGATTTGGCCAGATCGGACGTAGTCCGTATGCTCAGTGAATGTGGTGACCGCTGTCTGGGTTGGAACATCCCATAGTTTCACGGTCGTGTCGTCCGAACAAGACAAAATATGACCAGGTGACAGGGAAGAAAATTTTGTCACATGAACCGGTTGTTTATGGGAGTCAAAGGTACGAAGAATGGCACGGGAGTTGATGTCAAATAGCTGGACACGATGAGCCCACACCATCTGCAGCGAAAGTGTACATACCTGGATCAGGCCACTATCGTCTCCAGCCACCAGGAGCTTGCCGTCATCTCTGATGCAGCCACTCCTGGTAATGTCTTTGAAACGAGAGATGGTTTTCGTGAGTTTTTGAGTGCGGGAGGCATAAATTTGGACCCTGGTTGCCGCCGTTACAGCGTAGGAATGGGGCTTTGAGGGAGAAAAATGGACGGAAGTTATGGGGGCGTATTCTTTGATAAACACTGGATGTTTGAATTGCCTCCAGTATCTCGACTCTGCACTACGTTTTGAACGCGGCTTATTTGACTTCACGACAACAGACTGGTAGTCCATAGCAGGACAGTGTTACATAATATGTATGATCTCTGATCTGATCTTTTTTCTTTTCACTATCAACCCACCATGCTTCTCTACAAGGACATCATCGCAGATGACGAACTCTTCACCGACGCCTTCCCCGTGTAAGCCTTCTCGTCGATTCTCCTATTATACTAATCTGTGCATTCACAGAAAGGAGATCAACGGCATCGCCTATGAGGTTGATTGTGCTATGATCACAGTCAAGTCGGGTGCAGATGTAGACATCGGTGAGTTGAATCATTGTAGCGAACAACTCCGTAAACGAATACACATTCAGGTGCCAATCCTTCCACTGAGGAACAAGTTGAGACTCTTGAGGACGGGGAAACCAAAGTCAACAATGTAGCCTATTCTTTCCGATTGCAACCGACAAATTTTGACAAAAAGGGCTATTTGACCCATCTGAAAGTCAGTATTCGTGCATGTCTTGAGCCTTTGATTCACACATTATAATAGGGCTACATGAAGGCTCTCAAGGCCAAGATCGAAGAGAAAAACCCAGAACGCGTTAAAGCTTTTGAATTGGGGGCTCAAGAATTTGTTAAAAAAATTGTTGCAAATTTCAAGGACCTTGAGTTTGTGAGTCTTGAAGCCTCCGATCACAACATCTTTAAATGAGCAATGTAGTACACTGGTGAGAACATGAACCCAGATGGAATGGTCGCACTCCTTAATTATCGCGTGAGTTCGTCTACCTGCTCAGATATTGTGTTTAATGCGAGCTCTAATAATCAGGAGGACGGCGTCACTCGTAAGTACATTTGGATTCGTATCTCTCGTGCTCGTGATACTCAGTCAACCACTGCAGCGTACTTCACCTTCTGGAAGGACGGTGTCAAGGAAGAAAAGTTATAAATTCCTAAGTTTTCTTTGATTTTGTGATCAGCCATTTAGATACTGTAATCTAAGATAATTTTGAAACTCAATTACGTTCAACAATGCCAAACCTTCTGCTTCAATCCATACCTCATCCTGCAGGTCTTGCATGGAAACTGCCCCAAAATGGCTTCCAATCTCCCTTGCCTCGAACCACTCATTCATGCCTTCGTTCCAGCCTCGAGATCAAACGAGACTCTTAAGCGCGACTTGGTTGCTCATAGTCAAGATATTTTACGAAGGTGACAGTTCCCCCGTTTCGTGTAAATGAGCCGATTGAACGCGCTTTAGTCACATAGGTCATTCCCCGGAGACGAATTTTACCCAGCTTGCAGACCTAGTTAAACGTCGTCGTACGTGTTTCTGTCGCGACTGTACTGCTCTTACTTATGAACAGATAGTCCTTCAACTTTCACCCAATGGAGCCAGGGCCTCCAGATTCACCAATCTGGTAATGCGTTTGCTTGACCAGGTAAGTATTTTGTCTTGTGCAACCATGCTATCATTGAACATCTCTCAGCCAGTTCTCACCAGGAAGCGGGAGGCAGTACTGTTTCTCTTCACGCTTTCCACCTTTAATCCCCGTCAAAACCCCTCGATCCAGATGCCTGCCATTGTATACCCTCAACACTCACCAATTAGTGCAGTGTCGACAAAGCCTTCCACCTGTAGAGACAAGGGACGATCGAATGCTGACCTCCTGAAGGATTTCCGCGCCACGAAAGGTATCGAGAGATACCGTCTTCGTCATTGAAATGCATTGACAACGATCCAGGGGTTTTCTATCTGAACGAAACGTTACTTATCCGAGATACTCTGTATCTAATGCAAGGGATTTCCGGAAAGTATGTCAAATTCTCATCGTTGAATGAAGATGATAAGAGATTGGATTTTCCTACCGATTCTGTGAGTTCACTTCCTTTGTTCCTGCAAATGCAGACTTATCCTTATCCAGAATAATATTATTCCACCTGCTTTACAAGCCCTTGTCCATAAACTAGCAGAACTAGGGTATTTATACGGCCGTGTGGAGAGTTACGTCCGAGAGCGAGAGTCCGCAAGCCGCGTTGGCATGATCGAGCAAAGTCTCTGCCACTATCTACAATCCCAACTCACAGACTACTATCGGCTGGTTGCAATATTGGAAACGCAGTTGTCGTCGAGACAAGACCAAGAAAGTGGTCCTTCAATTGAGGATCGCGAAACTGGGTTATCTCTCAGGAGACTTGACGTGTGGGTAAATGAATGGCGGCTTAGGATGCGAATGATGAGTGTTTGTGTTGAAGGTGCTCGAGGTTTGTTCATTTCTGTGCTGATATTCTACCCATGTCTTGAGATAAGCCCTCGTAGATTCACATGGTGGAGCACTCGTCAACCTGATTCATGGTTACACAGACAATGGGGACCCTTTTATCAGAAAATTTACTGACGAGCTTCTTGAGGAAGTGAGAGATTGTATCACTGTCCGAAAATTATTTACCCATTTTCATCCTCCAGGTCTCACGTCCATTTTTCGCGACGCTGCATAAATGGTTGTTTTCTGGCGAGCTTTATGACCCCTTCGAAGAATTCTTCGTCTCGGCAGACTCGAGTCTGGGTCACGTCCCTTACGTTCATCCATCGTCAATTCCAGGAGCAATTAGCACTGCCCCGAGTGACGGAGGTTTCGGAGGTGTCGACAATGATAATGGCGACTTCCTTGGGCTCCGGGTGAATGGTCAGAAACTCTGGGAAACCAAGTATCGTTTTCGCAGGGAGATGCTTCCAGCATTCGTTGGCGAACCATTTGGGAAAAAGGTACCATCGGGCTCGGACAGTCACGATAATTCCTTATATCTTTAATAGATATTTTCGACAGGGAAGAGTCTGAACTTCATTCGTTACAACTGTCTTGATAGTGACTGGGTTCTCACTCGGGAAAAGATGACACTCTCTGGAGGAAGTAGGTTTCCCATCCAGATATTAAATTCCCTTGTTAACTCTGCTTTAGTACTTCAATACGGTGACATTGCTGGGCTGGAACGATCAATTGATACAGCCTATCAAGTCGCAAGCCATCGGTTGTTCGAAGTTTTCATTGATAAATTCAAGCTCCTTGATCACCTGTCTGCTGTCAAGAATTTCCTCCTCCTTGGTCATGGTGACTTTGCGGACCAGCTGATGGAAACCCTCGGGTATCTCATTTCTTGCCCTTTACCTTGCAGCAGATTGAATATGTCACTGTTAGACCAAGCCTTGGCAAACCCGCAAACAGCCTTTATCGCCATAATCTGACGGCCAATCTCGAGACCGCGATTCGTTCCTCCAGTATTCAGCAGGATCCAGCCGAGGTTCTTCGTCGTCTGGATGCAAGAATCCTCGAATACTCGCACGGTGAGGTAGGATGGGATGTTTTCACTTTGGAATACAAAGTAGACCCTCCGATTGATACCGTCCTGGACCAAGAGGCCACAGAAAAGTATCTAAAGTTGTTCAAGCACCTTTGGCAACTGAAACGCATTGAAAAAGTTCTTGACAAAGCTTGGATGAAGGTGACAGGTGGTGCGAGAACTTTTCTTCGACTACGCGGTTTGTCATTAACCTACACCACGATTACTATACCTTGATTACTAAATCCAACTACAGAATTGGACCACGAGTGGCATAGGGCAAGGCTAATTTTAGCCGAGATGATACACTTCATCCGCCAACTGGAAGCCTACTGTCGATTGGAAGTTATCGAGTGCTCATGGAAGGTGCTTACGGATTTTTTGCATAAGAAGGAAGGCGACCTCGACGCACTCATTGGAGCTCATCGAAATTACTTGGACAGAATGGCGAGAAAAATTCTTCTTTGCAGTCCGAAGCAAGGGAAAGAGGAAATATTGCTTAAACAGTTAATGGAGATTTTTAATTGTGTCCTCCAATTCCGTGAAGTTATTGTGGGTAGCTCATTGATATGCGCTATGGACACTGAACCATTATAGGATACTTTCTTTAATTACTGCTTGGCTGAATCTGCGCGGCGAGACCAGCAAATGGATCCCATGAGGGTATGTTGCTTGCTCTGAACAATGCAATTACTTGACATAAACCTTCACAGGGCACATATACGGTCACAACGAGAGATGACGAAGCCAACGTTCTGCCGGGTATTCTGGAATGCCTCAAAGAATCTGGATCAAGTTTTTCCGACAAGGTTCAAAGCCTTGTTGCGCAACTACAAGGACACCCTGACCTGGATGGTCGCTTCTTGGGCATCCGTCTCTCCTTTTCGGACTTTTACAGGTCAAGAAAGGAGCAACAATACTCTCAGCCAACAAAGACATGAGATTCGTGCAATTATTTCGCTCATCCACTTCACTTTTATGTTGTAGGATTACTGAATAATAGATCTGCTACAAGCATCGTCAAATTAGAGTTCAATATGGTCAATGGGATCAGCCTCAGGAGTTTCATGCAAGGTAGCATTCCCAGCCTCCAAGGGAACTTGAGGGCTGTCCTCAACGACTGGAATTTCCAACGAATTTTTGGCATGTTGCTCAATGAATGTCACCAGGCTTTCAAATGAACGGTCACCCTCATAATCGATGAAATCACGAGAGCCCGCAGCTTTGAATTTGAGCGTTGGGAAACCGGAGACACGGAAAGGAACCGACGGAGGAAGATCGTTCTCCTGAGCTTCAAAGTTGGCACTGCAGACGGGCAATGAGACTGAATCCATGGAAGGATATAGAAAAACATACATAACAATTCTATCCTTGATGGAAAGGTATTTGCTACCCAGACTCTCCCATATGGGAGCGAGACGCTTGCAGTGTCCACACCTGAGAAAAATGTTCAAATATGACAACAAAATAAATTAACATCACAAACCAGGTCGCATAAAACTCAACAAACACGTCCTTGCTGTCATCGTAAACCACTTCATCGAAAGTTTTGCCAACGAGAACGTATACGGGTTCATCCTGGTTGGCAGGAATAGGTTGACTCTTAAGTTGAGGTTGAAGTTCGCCGTCGAGATATTGCTTGACCCATGATTCGACGGTTTCAGTGGTGAATTCCTTGCTTTGGTCGAGGGGATACTTGAGTTGTTTCTCGATGTCTTGAATAACAAGAGAAGGCCATTTGGCCTCAACGAGATTCAAGGCCTTGGCGTGGTCAGCAAACTTGACGGCGTCAATCCAAACGAAATTCATCTTCGGCTTGTACTTGGTCGCAACAGGTCGGACGGTAGCGATATGAGTGTCCTTGTCCTCGAGTGAAGGATCAACGAAGACATATGCAAGTGGCTTGGGGCTGCTTGCATACATGGCATAGTTTTCACCGCTAACTTCGTCAATAATAGGGATGGCGAGATCCGCAAGGAAACTTTCAAGATCCTCTTTGCTGATAGATGAGACTGGAACAGGATATTCCGTCTTCGGTGTATCGAATGATCGATATACGACTATTGCTGGTGGGGTAACGCCAGCGACTTCAATGGCATCTTTGTCGGTGGTTATGCCAAAGAGGTAGTCGTCCCGAAGACTCTCAGCGGTAGCGCTGAAAGCTGGTGCAGGAGGTTCCGTGGTTGACGAAAGGTATGCAATAGCAACGATTTTGTCGGAGTTTTTGAATTCTTCATGATTAGCCGCAGTAACTTCAGAGACAGCAGGAAGTGATTGTCTACAGAGTTGTGAGCAATATTTGAGAGTGAATATCCAATGTCGGACTTACTTGACCATGTAACTTATGATACCATCGGCCTTTCGTGGTCCGTTATACTCGGTAAATTGGCCATTGCGATAGACTTTGAGAGTGCTGTGCATCTTATAGTTGGTGTCCAGAGTGTGAGAGAACGCAGAAAACTTACGGGTAACCCTGAATACCCTTTTCTTGACATAGGTCTGCCTCGGCGACACAGTCGACCTTGGCAAGCTTTATGTTCTTTTCCTTGAGTGCGGTTGCAGCCTCCTCATAGTGCGGAGCTAAAGCTTTGCAGTGTCCACACCTAAGAAAATTGATTAATGCTGAATACACAGAACGGAAAGAAGAAGAGGTGCACCATGGGGCAAAGAACTCGACCAGAATCAGAGGTTGAGCAGTGACAACAGATTCGAAGTCGGCAGCGGTGAGACTAATAACATCAGAAGGTGCTTCGTCTGCAACGACGAAAGCTGCAAAAAGAGATAAAAGAGGGGCTGCGGACAGGAAACGCATCTTGAGAGACGATAGCAAAGTCGGGAAGGACTGGAACGGGATTTATATAACAAGCACTGACGTGTCACGATCACCTGCTGACGCGAATTTCGGGCGCTCTGTAGTGTATGGAGTCTATTTCAGTATTCAAGTTTCAACTCGTAATTAAGGCCACATATTATCCTAGATTCTCCAAATCAAATTTACTACCTTCTCGACTGCCACTACCATACACCTTGGGTGTGTCCAAGAAATCATGCGGTGGAGGAAAATCTTTGACAGGGAATGTATGTGACCCAGCGTTTGGTGGTGGTGAAGGAACTGTGAATCAAATTGGCAAGCTGACATGAAAGAAAAAGGGAGTACATACTCTTTCTCCGTGGTGGTGGTGGTCGCATTCCGCTAGTAGTCTGAGCATTTACATCTCTCCGCACAGGAGGTGGATTTAACCTTTGAGGGGGAGGTCGAGATGGGGAATCACGATCACTTAATGATTCCGCGACTGTATTGGTCCGAGGAGGAGGTACAGGAGAGGTCGATTGGGGTGGACGGCGAGGTGGTGGTGGTGGTGCAGTCCTTCCCGGGGATGGCAACGTAGGAGGCCTGCGAGGAGGCGGAGGAGGTTTTCCAAGAGATAACTTTGAGGGAGAACCACCTGTAGGCGAGTCTGTTCTAGCAGGCAGGGCTGGGACTGGACGCGATAGTGGAGATGGCTTTACAGGTGAGCTCGTGCGAGCCGGAACAGGAGGAGACGGACGAGATGGAGGGGCAGGTGGGCTCCCCGAATGAATCGGAGGAGGGAATCTACGAGGCGGTGGAGGAGGAGGAGGCGAATCTTCTGCGGTGTTGTCATCTAGAGCAGGTTTGGGAGCCGGCGTAGTGGGTTTCTGAGGTCTCACCACTGCTGGCTTAGGAGGAACAACTCTGGCTGGTAGTGACGGTGCAGATGATGGTGGCCTTTCCTTTGGAACAGCTGGCGGACGCCCCAAATTACTAGGCTTGGCTGAAGAAAAACGCTGAATGAGAGAGTCCCGAAGAGAGACATACAAAGCTTACCCGGAGTCGATGAAGTAGGTTTGAGCTTGGGCATGCCAGCTGCAAAAAGACTGCCAAGTTGAGGAGGACCGCCGCTGGATGGGAGACTAATCGACGGCGCCGTTCCAAGTGAAGGCGCACCAACTGCGCCGCCGCCACTTCTACCAGTGCTGCCGCCTCTTGGAGGATCTAAACTTGGACCACTTCGATCATTGGTCTCCGTTTTCTTCAGCTTCTTGCCACCCTGGATTTGTTTCAAGAGTTCACTAGAAGCCATGATGGTGGTAAAGGTGAAACAGCCTGAAGTCTCTGCTGTTTAAGACAAGTGCAAATAGATCCAACAATAGTCGTCCTTGCATCGTACACGAAATGCATCGCCTTGCCGACTGATGGTCCTCGTGTTGCATATCGTGGAGTCTTTCCTTCTTCCAATATATCTTGCATTTGAAGTCGCACTTATTTCTCATTACAATGAATTTTATTCCCTCTATGTACATTATCCTTCCTATCGATGCATTTATGAGCATATTTCGAAGCCATGCCTTCCTTGTTCTACTGTTATTATTCTTAATTTCTTACCCGAAACAAGGAGTGGTTCTGTACAATGAAAATATTCGCGTTCTCAACAGAGAATGATTCAGAAATGCCCGACAAAATTAGGGTATGTACATACACAGCAACAAGAGGAATTTCTAGTATGGTTTGTGTCTGTTCTTCTTCAACTCTTGTTCCAGTTGCTTTGCCTTGCGATGTCCGATCTCAACAGGACGAATTGCCGTCGTATCAGCTTTCCTTAGCTTGACAGGCCGATTGCCGACATACTTTCCTAATATCTGGTCAGCAAACTGTGGGACGGCCCCAACACCGTGCGCCAACTCACCGTCCATCTCCTTCCAGGCTTTCAAAAAATCTTCAGGATCAGAAAATGCAACAAACCCATACTTGGCCTGAAGAAAATCAGGGTGGCACACATCAAACGCATGGCTGTACCGACCTTTTGACTCAATCGATCCCGTATAACACGTGCCTTAGTGAAAGACGGGTACTGGTTGAAGGCGTTGGCAAGGACATCATCAGAAACGTCGTTACTGAGGTCTCCAACGAAGAGGCGGAACCAAGCTGCAACGCCCAATGTTAGCAATCCAAAAAACAAAAAAAGAGACAAAAAAAATCGTACAAGGATTCCATTCAAGCAGAGTCTGATCCTCCCACAATTTGCCTGCACCTTTCCGCAGTACAGTGACCCTTTTCCCACCTTTTGCCAATTTTCCGCCAGAACCCCCGCGTTTATCAATCATGGCACCGGGTACATAAACGCTCTGCTGAGCGACGATACCCACATCGTACTCATAGGCATTGGCTGGTACGGGTGCAGTATGTGATGATGACGAACCAGGCATGGGATAAGAGGGTCCTTGATAAGGCTTATAGTACGGATTGACCTCGTATGCGGCCGCCTGTTGTTGAGCATATTTTTGCTGATAAGAATGGTTGTTGTTTGAACTCATAGTTCAAGAATTTATCTTTCGTCCAAAGAGTTGAGAGCAAAGAGGATTCAAGTTCAATCAAAGCCAAAGCCAGAGCATGTCACGATGTGACAGTGACCTGATGTAAGCAATCCCTTCTCCTATACACAACTTTGTGAGATCGCACAAGATTCCCCGTCCTCATTGAAGGTATGTTTAATGTTCAATCCTGCATGTATCTTGTTAGCATGCCACTCCTTCCTCGTACTTTGAAATTATGCACAATTCAAGTCCGAGGGGTGGATGTTGATGGCCTCCTTTGGATGACAATCGAATCATCATCGCTTTTCTAGATGCCCTTCGTCAAAAAGGTCAAGTCGGATGCCTACTTTTCGCGCTTTCAGGTGAAGTACCGCCGACGAAGAGAGGGGAAAACCGATTGTGCGTCCTTTCCTTGTCTTTCACATAAAACTATTTTAATGATCAATTATACAGACTACGCCCGCAAGAGGCTTGTAACCCAGGCGAAGAACAAGTACAACGCTCCTAAATATCGCCTTGTCGTCCGCTTCACAAACAAGGATATTATCGTCCAGATTGTCTACGCCCGACTACAGGGCGACTTCGTGCTTGCTGCTGCCCAATCAAGAGAGCTGCCACGATATGGAATCAATCATGGCCTGACGAATTGGGCCGCTGGTATGTCTATGCCGATTTTATGTACCATTTTTTTAATTTTCCTTCCAGCCTACGCCACTGGCTTACTCGTCGCCCGACGAGCTCTGACGAAACTCGGTCTTGCAGACAAATACGAAGGCGTCGCTGAACCTGATGGAACATTGAAGCTTACAGAAACTTTGGATGAGGAAGACGCTCCTCGGCCATTCAAATGCTACCTTGATGTTGGTTTGAGACGCACAACTACGGGGTCTCGGGTATTCGGCGCCATGAAGGGAGCAAGCGATGGTGGTATCTTTATTCCTCATTCCCAGAAACGATTCCCTGGCTACGATCCTGAGACGAAACAACTTGAGGCCGAGACCCTCAAAAACTACATATTCGGTGGTCATGTCGCAGACTACATGAAAACTCTTGAAGAAGAAGATGACGAACGGTATGAGGATGTTGTTATCTGTTCTACAAAGTTTGCTCAGTGTCCACAAGATTCAAGAAGCAATTTGCATCGTACCTGGCCGATGGTGTTGGGTCGGATGATATTGAAGAGATCTATTCGAATGCACATGCTGCAATCCGGGAGGACCCAACCTTCAAACCAACGGAGAAGACAAAGGATTGGAAAGTTGAATGTTTCAAGTACAAGGTCAAGAGACTCACGCTTGCTGAGCGCCGCGAGAGAATTGCGGCTAAAATTGAGAAGTTCAAGTCGGGAGGTGGTGACGAGGCTGATGAGTGATTATAAAGCTGTCCACATTTTATATAGTCTGCACCAAAATCCTAGCATTCGTTGTGCGATATTTGGGTTGAGCATTCTTGGCTGCACAACCGATCATTGAGTTGGTATTTGGCTGCAGTGATTTGATTCTCGGATCCTTCGCATCTGCTTCACAAAGACATCTGAGGCACAGCATCGATCTTTGTATAGCAATGATACATCATACAGTATGTTTAAATTTTGTCCAAACCAAATCGAGTATTTCCACGATCAATTGTGACGAGTCGCTGCGTGAAGAGTGTGGAGTTGCTGGTTGGCCATTTGCTTTTCTTGGGATTCGAGTCACGAAATTCATGGCACATCGAGAATAATTTCCTTTAGCCATACAAAAAACGGAATTTCTTCGCTGCTGACATAGTGTGAAGTAACACCTTCAGTTGTTGAGTGATCGAGCCGGAAGGCTGAACATCCAATTCGGAAGTCTTTATCAAAGGATATCTGGAAATTCCTAGAGAGTTGAAGTTAGATATTATCCCGACCGAGTTTTTGTAACCAATGCCCACAACACAACACCTTCCCACCTGGCAATGCATCGGTCAAGGTCGACGAACCAGATTCCACCAACGTCATGGCGTATGTCACGACCAATGATGCAGATTTTTTGCAGTAAGCATCTGTCTATCTCATCCATTAACAGCTGCGTCAGCTGCGGCAGAGATGACACGGGAAGCGTGGCTTGTGGCAAATGTGCGGTAAGCGTGGAAGGCGATACCATTGTAAACCGTATCGAGTGTCTCATGGGGAACGTCAGGGAATGCATCTACGTTGAGAAAGAAGAGCTACCTATTATCAATCCGTATAACGGCTTCTCCACCAACGGATCTGTCGCCTTCTCCAGTGAGTAGAGTAACGAGCCGCTCTCCTGATTCGCCAACAGCTGTAAAAGATAGGGTAGATGGGATACGAGCGTCATTCAGCGCAATGACGGATCTACGTAATTCAGACAAAATTCTTTGGCAAAAGACTTGGTATTGAAGGATGTCGATGATAGGTTGCAGAATTGAAGGCACCCTGTCCACAGATTTTGAAGAATACGGTAACTTTTCGGTTTGGATACTGTGCTTCCGTAACAACAGGACATGAAGAACATGGTAAATGAGTTCACAAAGGTTTTCTCCATCGTCAGCGTTCACCGTGCTCGATGGAGTGTTATCAATCTGAGTACAAGCAGAGTTACTCCTCCGTTCAGTGAAATTGAACGAATACTCACTAATTCGAAGGTCAAGTCGAGACTTTGTGCAGCATTGATAATGATAAGTCGTTCGGCAACTTGTACAGATGCAGTAGGCAAATTTCCCGCTTCTGAAACAAGCAAGGAAAATATCTCTTGATTGGCAATCTCTACCTGTGCATTCCTCAGAACAGCATTGAGGTCGGTGATGTCGAGGCAGCTGGGGACAGTAAAGGTAGAATAGTTTGTTCTTGACCCATTCGCGAAAGTGAGTGACGTCCGCAACCGAGTATTTTGATGAAAGGGGAATACAAGTTGCTGCAACATATTTCCAACAGTAGGCATTTGTGCAATAGCACGACGACGGAAACTGGGAGGAGCTGAGAAACATGAGTGGAACAATTTGCCCACATCTTATTCAGACACGCACATCCCTCTAATCCATATGAAATAATGAAATCCTTGCTCGTTTTATCAGCACCTTTTCCCATTGCAGATCCAGGTGGCAGAGGTGCCGGTGACAACCCCCAATTCGCCCTTCTTGCTCTTAATGCATCGACCCAGTACTTTTCCCCTCTCGCCCGGCTGCGACCCATACTTTCCGCTGCGGTTCTGAATAACTTGGATGCCTTCCTCAATGCCTCATCCTTGCCACCAATGGATAGTTGTGCATTGAAAGTCTGGACGGAGACAATGGGAGGAGGCTTTGTCACTGTAGTTGCGGATAGCAACATGGAATCAGGTCCTCCCTGTGCCTGTCCTGCTTGAATTTGTCCACCCAAAGCACTCGAAAGTATTGATGTTAAGAGGTCCTTTGCTTGGGACATTTCCCCCAGAGCAACACTATGTAGGTTTTGAGACAGTCCCACAGCTGCGACAAAAATATACGAACAATAAATGAGGCATGATTTCCACGCGCATAGCATATAATTCGTCTACTGTCATTGGCTTTTGAGCTGCGTCCTTTTCGTCAACCAAACCATCATCCGTGAACATGTCAAGTCCCTCGTCTGTCGAACTGGGGTCATCTCGTTTCTCAAAAATGTCGAATCCGCGTTCCTCAAAAATTTTGGTCAAGTTGGATGCAAGCCTTGCAGAGGCTGGCTCCTTGCTTTCGCAAATGTCAGAAGACCGGTAACTTAAACCGTTAAGGAACATACGGCTCGTGGACCCTTTCTCCTTGGGGAGTGAGGTCGTATAAAACAGGGATATGGTTGCCAGAGTCATCTTTGTAGGGACGTTCAAGGGAGAGATGCAAATATTTCCAGAATGGCCCATCCAAAGAGTCAAGACTTTCATCAGACATGACATTACGGGGAATTAGATCTGGCGTGGGACATCTGAATCTTGTCCCTACACGTGACGGTTGCCCTATCGCATTCAATTCATACCACTTCGATTTGTCGATAACATTTCCTTCCAACTATCCAATGACCCACGTCGATGGTTAAGAACACAGATTACAACACCGTCGATCCTGCCCCTTTGGGCAAACGGAAGAAGATCGATGAAGAATTTTCCAATGGCTCTCTGAACTTGAAGAAGCAGAGAACTAGAGTCAGGTGTGTATGATTTTTTCTTTACACCCACATTTATGACAGTTTACACAGTTTCTCCTGTGGAGAATGTCATCGTCGGAAGCAAAAGGTCTGGTGTTTCTTCGACTCTCATTTCATACTCTTATCGGTTCCCCAGTGCGATCGTCAAGTACCATGTTCTCATGTCAGTTGCTTTTGTTGCTCTCCGCCAGCATGGAATATGACAATGTGTTCATTCATCAAGTGTGTTGCCCGAAAAGTCCCAGAGTTATGCAAGGCGTATACACCGGGGAAAGCGGATCAAGATCTCAATGCAAGAGTGGCAAGATTGGAACAAATCGTTGAGATAGCTTTACCTCAGTTCTGCTCTCCTGGGGGTTTGGCCACATCAGAGCGCAATTCAATACAAAGTCGCCATAGGACACCTGCAAACTATGACGATGATAGCAAATCCCTACCTGAAGATCATGAACCTGGTGGGACATTTGATAGCGGGAAATGGTATGGAACCAGTGTGTCAGGGAGTATCGCACCCGGAGCCCTCATCAAACAAGCAAGTGTCATTATTAGGTGGTATCTGGAGGCCATGTCTAACATACCATGTAGATCGAAAGTGCTGCGGGTACGCATTTTAAACGGGAGGGCACTGATAACTATTCAGAAGAGAGGGATGTTGACTCTTCTTTGTCTCCCCGGCCATCCACCTCGACTGCGATTGCCGATCCAGGAGACGACCTGGAACAGGCAGCCGCCAATAACTTGCAATGGTTGGTTCAAGAATGTGGTGTGCCTCCGCAAAAGATTTCGGAACTCTTACGAGAATTACCGGATCCCGGCTTTTCTGATAGCCTCGTCGACTTCTATTTCAGCTCAATGTGCGTAATCGTCTGCTCTCGTCACAATGTTACACATGTCGATATAGAAACTGGACACGGTACCCTATCTCTGAGGCCGAGTTTCGTGCGGCTTATGCATCTGTCTGTGCTTGTGTTCAGAATCGCACAGGCGCAACGGACCCGCATCATATTCGTTTCCTACCGCTTTTGTTTGTGGTGCTTGCAATATCTGTGAGACTGGCCCCAGAGAGTATCGCAGGCGACGCGCGAACTCGTCGAGTTAAGTCGATACATTTCTATTGGGCTTGTAGGTTAATATTTCCTTCTTTTGTGATTGATCATGCTCATCATGAACAGCACGCCGATCTCTTCTGATTGCAGCAGCCGTTCAACCAGATTCAATCGACATGGTTCTGACACGACTTTTGGTAGGTCCTGGTTTCAAGACGTTGATGGCTATTTGAATTCACTCCTGCTCACTCCTGCAGAGTGCACGCTTTCTTACATTTGACCGACGAATCACTGAGTGTTGGAGTCAACTCGGGGCTGCTGTAAGAACTGCACAAGCTCTTGGATTGCACAGGGATGGTTCAAAGATGGTACGTATTTGCTATGCTTCCATCTATCTTGCTGATTTCCATCCAAGAGTATGCCCATTGAAACTGTTGAGTATAGGCGGAGAATCTGGTTTGCTGATTTCTTTACTGATAGAACTCAGCTTACTCTGCCCGTAGGTCGTATTTGTATCATGCGGACTGTTCATACGCTTTGGTACTGGGACGACCCAATTCCATTCAGGATGCTTATACTTCTACCAAGTTGCCATCGAACATTGATGGTGAGCCTCAAGCAGCTGCATCCCGAAGTCCATCCCCTCTGTCTCAGCCAACTACAATGACGTTCGTCATTCTGCGACACCAGCTGGCAAGAATCATAGGACGTATGGTTCACCATTTCCAGCAGGTTCGGGACAGGAGTCAATATACTGAAGTGGTCACTCTCGACAATGACTTACTGAATTTCATCGATAACCTACCTCCTCACTATGCTATGGAGCCGGACAAAAGTCTCGACGCAACCCTACCCTATATTCCTATTCACCGCTTCCTCTTAATCACGGAAATTCTCTTTGTGAGAATCAGTTTACATCGACCCTATATTTTACGTCGCTTGGATTCAAACAAGTATGCAACGTCTCGAAGGGCTTGCTTCGAGTCTGCTATGAAAGATTTCCATGTACGCCAGGCATTCCGCGAGACAACACCCAAAGAAGTTCGGGATTCTCTTGGCAATTCATATCGACTTTTCCAATCCGCCATGATTTCTGGAATCTACTTTGTTCTGGAGCCTGATGGAAAGCATTCTGAAGCAATGCACGCGATTCTTGACGGATTTGTTCGCGATCACGAGGGAATAAAGGAGATGGATGAAACGACGAGGCGGGAGTTGAAAACGATCGAGTTTCTGAAGGCCAAGGCTTCCCATCTAGGAATTCCACGTCGGCGGGTATCCGAAATCTTTGACGATCACTCGACTCGTAAAGAGCAACAGGCGCAGTTGCTTTTGAGCTTGCAAAAGCCCCTAACATCGCCATCTGCGCAGAATCAACTTTTATACTCGAACTCTAAGCAAGGAAGTTCCTCACCTCATTTACAACCATCATCGCATCCTTTAAGTCAATCCCCTTCGTTCAAACGCCTACAATACCCTGTGCAGCCACAGTCCCCTACTACCTCTGGTAGTCCCCGCAATGACGACGAGTCATCCGCGCAAACATTACTTGATTCGTGGTGTAATTCCCTCGCCAATGGTGCCATGGATTCCTTGCCAGCTGGCTCATCATGGGGTGGGTCTGTTGGGACGGAATTAGGTGATTGGGCTGGAATTCCATATTCTGGCCACGCCAACCTAGATTCCCGGCTTGTGTCTAGTCTTGATGGCTCCGATTATGCTTACTGGGAAGCTTTGGTAAACCAGATTCACCCTGACGCACAGAGACTTCCATAACTTTCTTAACTTTGTATTTCTGATACATCGTAATTATTTTCCGCACACAATGTATGCACATCTCTATGTTATTTATGTCGTCGGTTACGCCCGAAGATCACTTGCTAGATCCATTTGGATTCAAACTAAAGCCAAGTCATCTAGGCGCTCCCTGGCTCCTTCTGAATCATGATGCAATCCATAAATCGTTTTCTGTACGGCCCTTCACCAGAAGAGCGGGTTCGTGCATGGCAGACTAAACTGCGGGCAGAGAGTCGGCATCTCGACAGGGAGATGAAGCAGGTTTGCGATTTCTATTTTCGGCAGAGTGCTCATCCTTACTAAATGTGTTTCAGCTAGATATTGCAACCAGTAAAGCGCGCCAGTCAGTCAAGCAGCTGGCTGCCAAGGGAGACGTCAAGTCGGCTCGAATTCTGGCAAAAGAAGTTGTGAGAAGTAATAAGCAGAAGGATCGCTTGACAGTCAGCAAAGCGAGATTAGGATCAATAGGTCACCAACTTCAACAACAATTGGGTCAGTTTTGCATTGAGATGCTCTTCCTGTATCTAACATTTGTGTAGCTATGATGAAAGTGACCGGAACGTTACAGAAGTCGACTGAGATCATGAAGCTCTCCAATGCGCTCGTCAAATTACCTCAAATCAGCCGCGAGATGCGAGAAATGAGCATGGAAATGACGAAGGTAGGAATATGTATGATGCATACATGCAATGTTCATGTTTTGATAGGCTGGCATCATGGAGGAAATGTTGGAGGACACAATAGACATCGGGGATGACGAGGAATTGGAAGAGGAAGCTGACGCAGAGGTAGATAAGGTTCTATTCGAGCTCACGGATGGCAAACTCGGTGAAGCAGGGAAAGTCACTGAATTGCCAGTAAGTGCCTCCTCCGATTTCATCCTTCGGCTACGAGTAACGTTATTCAGACCTTGGAGGACAGGCTACAAGACGAGGACACGGAACGAAACATGGAGAAATATCGCCAGGAGCTCAGTGGATTGCTCAGCGGATAACTCTCAGCTCTTCTGACAATGGCTGTGGATACATACTCAGCGCTCAGCATTGAAGGGAATAATGTATGATAATCGGTCCCTTACGATTTGTTGTGCAATATGGTCTCCACGTGACTTGTAGTAGTTCAAAATTCTGAGTCCCGACTTAACCCTTTTCAAAAACATGGTTATCCCTTGTTCTTTCACGGGAATTGCTCGAGGAGTTGCGCGGATAGGCGTATGTTTAGTGATTTTATTCTTTTGCAATAACTTCTGACATGACACAGTTTGCCAGAAACTACGCAACTTCACCCCCGACTGCCGCATTCGCTGGACAGAAAGGCAACAATGTTAGATTCCCTTTGAGAACATTTTCGAGGTGTTCGGTCCTTTATTGAAACATACACATTTAGGGAAAATACACTGTCACTCTGATTCCAGGAGATGGTGCCATTCCCAGATGAACATTTATTTTCTTTGATTAATTCTTTGTGTAGGTATCGGCCCAGAAATCAGTCAGTCCGTGAAGGATATCTACACAGCCGCAAAGGTAGACCCTCCTATTTTCCTTAAACCGAGCTTTATGTTAAATGAGCTCCCAGGTTCCTATCGAATGGGAAGAAGTTAGTGTGACTCCAGTGCTCAAGGGAGGCAAGACCGTGATTCCAGACCTAGCGATTCAATCTGTGAAACGCAACACTGTCGCTCTTAAGGGTCGGTTTCTGGTTTAAAACCTGTGACATGTTCGCTGACTTTGCTTTCCAAAGGACCTTTGGCAACGCCGAGTACGTGTATTCCAGCCAATCCGAAGTTTGGCCATACTGCATCCGTTACCCCTCGCACTTCTTTTCTTTCGATATTCCACATGGTCCTTTCATGTCCCGCCCACCCAGAGATGGCTAACGATTCTTTTTTTAGTTGGAAAGGGTCATGTCTCCCTCAACCTTACTCTTCGAAGGACCTTCAACTTGTTCGCCAATGTTCGTCCCTGCGCCTCTGTCAAAGGGTTTAAAACCCCGTACGAGGACGTCAACACGGTGCTCATTCGAGAAAACACAGAGGGAGAGTACTCTGGGATTGAACATGAGGTTCCTTTAAAGAAACAACTTGTCCCATTATTGCTAATCCTCCCCATAGATCGTCGATGGCGTTGTGCAGTCAATCAAGCTCATTACCTGGGATGCTTCAGAACGCGTGGCTCGGTATGCTTTCCACTACGCCCAATCGACTGGAAGGAAGAGAGTTACTGCAGTACACAAAGCGAACATTATGTGTGTTTTTTAAATTCAGATCTTTGGCTTTGAGTTCATATGACATGGACAGGAAAATGTCCGATGGAATGTTCTTGTCTGCATGCCGTGAGGTGGCGAAGGGATACCCGGACATTGTGTACGACGAGGATCTGTTGGACCGTGTCTGCCTTCAAGTGGGTACATAGACCCGTACAACCTATCCCGCTAACGAGCTCCCAGATTGTGTCAAACCCTGCCCCATATTCTGATCGTGTCATGGTCATGCCGAACTTGTACGGAGATATATTGTCTGATATGTGTGCTGGCTTAATTGGTGGATTGGGGTTGACTCCCTCTGGGAACATCGGAAGGGTACATAAAACTCATTGTAACTGCGAAACCCGCTCACCGCATCTGCAGGATGCTTCAATCTTTGAGGCCGTTCATGGTTCAGCCCCCGATATTGCTGGTGAGTAAGATCTTTCTTTTGTGATGTTGACCGTTGACCGTTTTGTCAGGCAAAGGCTTAGCTAACCCAACGGCTTTGCTGTTGTCCTCCCTCATGATGTTAAGGTGGATTGATATTGCTACTGCTGGAACGTGAATTCATGACTATTTTAGACATATGAACTTGAACCCGTATGCGGACAGAATTGAGAGGGCTGCGTTGACAGTAAGATTTTAGCTTATCTTCACCATTCATATTTACAAGGAAATGCTGCAGACTATTGCCGAAGGCAAAACCATCACTGGAGACTTGGGAGGAAAAGCAAAGACGAAGGAGTATACTGATGCGATCATCCGCAAGTTAGAGTAGAGGTGCTTGTTATACCAGTTACTTAATAAAGTTGTTCTGGGTCAATTGCGGAGAGTGTGAATGGGGTTCGCCTGTGCGTGGGAAGTATGTAACCGTTGTAGTATAGATGGCGGCGGTGTGTTGTGCTTTCCATCAAGTGTCTTTCGCTTTTGTTACGACCACTGCTACTCGCACTCCTTCTCCCCACTCGCCCTACAGGGCAAAGCCGCTCAATATTCACCCAGGTCTGTGGCGTCGCTCCATTTAGTGATCTTCCTCTTATCCGTAATTTACGCAGATTTCATCATCACCCAACAACGCGAAATCCATTCATATAATCGCAGCCGTTCTGCTCATCAATACGTTACGAACGACATGACAGACGACATACAGTCGCAGACGAAGAAAGAGGAAACCAAGTCTTCTTCGGCCAGTAATCGTGGTCCGAAGAGACAGTCCTCCAACCCATCCAGCTTACGGGGCGGGTCTTCTGGGGCCAGGCCCGTTTCTAGAGGAAGTATCAAGAAAGTGCCAACTACCACCACGTCAACCGCTGAATCGGGATCCGATACTACCTCCAGGAAAGGCGATGGTAACAACAGAAAGCAAGACCAGCGTGGCAAGAATCAAAATGGTTCAGGACGCGGGTTGCCCCATCGCAAGGCACAGGCTTCTACTTCCCACGTAGCACGTAATGTAGGTTCAAATAAGCCGTCTTCGTCTCCTGCGCCGGCACAGAGCGCAGAATCTAGTGATGCACTCTCCTCCCTTCAGCGTGTCATCCAGGATTTGAAGACCTCCTCTCCGGCTCAACAATCCACTATAGGTGGTCAAGGTGCGCAGCTTCTGTTTTCCCTCCATTTTTTTTTAATAAACTAGCGTGGTCGATTATTAGCTCCCAATCTAGACTCAAAGCACCGCAAGGCTACGTCTCTTGGCAACGCCGTATCAGCGAATTTCAACTCGTATTCGCCTGACCTTGTTCCCATGGTCGAGACTGTCGAAGATGAGATGCTTGAAGAAGGCGAAATACAGGATCGCTTTTACCCTCAGCAGCCACTCCAGCAGCCTCGTCCCCAACCACAAAGCTTCATTCCTCCCCGCTTTGCAGCCTTGGCTGCCCAGGAACAGGACACGGTTAGTCCAACCGGTCGTCCTCAATTAGCCCCGGGTTTCATGTTTGGGGCTCGCAAACGTGGCTTACCCATGGGCCCACCCATCAATGAAGAGGATGTGGGTTTCCAATTCCCACAACAGCAGCAGCAGCAGCAAACGTACGGAGAACCTGTTGGCAGGAAAGTCGAGACCGGCGAAATTACGGGCATCATGGCAGAACAGGTCAGTATCTTGCAGTAATCGGGCTTGGTTTCGAAATTATAACGTCATGTAGATTGCCATTCAGAATCAAATTGAAGCCCTACAACAACAACAGCAGGCTCTCTATCAGCAGCAACTTGCATCAAACCAAGTTCTCTCTTTACAGACCCCCGGTCTTGCACCGCCCCGTGGACACCGTCGTGTGCAAAGTACAGTTCCCATGAGCGCCAGCCCAGCCGCTTTCGGTTCCATTCAAAATCCGATGGGACAATTTGGTAACATGGGATTGAACATGGGCTTGGATGGCCAAGTGCAAGGAATACCACGTGGTCATGGCCGCAGGCACAGTGTTAACGTCGTGAACAAAACTGCTAGCCAACCTAACCCTGGGACTGTCGGTTTTGATGGTTTCGACGATGGATTCCTTCCTCCACCTGGTGTAGGTGGCCACTCCAGACAAACCTCTCGTGTTGATAGTAGTTGGCGCATTAGTAAGTGAATGTTACTTGCATTAATTTGACTATTACTGAGCATGGGTTATCGATAGATGGGGGCGTTGGAGGGATTCAAGGAGGCGCGGCTACGTTTGCTGCTGACCTCGCCCAGGCACAAGCGCAGCTGCAGAGCTTGCAACAGTTCCGCGCCGCGGCTGGGAGTCATCACCACAAGATGGCCTCCTTCAGTTTTCCTAACATGCTTCCAAATATGATGGCTGCCAATATGATGGGAATGGGACTTGGGGGTATAAATTTGCTCCAACAGCAGCAGCAACAATTCCAGCAACAGCTTCAACAGCAATCCAATCAACCACAACGGAAATCACTCTTTGCTCCATATTTACCCCAGGCGTCACTTCCTCCCTTACTGGCGGCTGGGAAGTTGGTTGTCGGTATCCTGAGAGTAAACAAACGCAATCGTTCTGACGCATACGTCGCCACTGAAGTATTGGACGCAGATATTTACATTTGCGGTTCCAAAGATAGAAATCGTGCCCTCGAGGGGGACATAGTTGCCGTCGAGCTTCTAGACGTTGACGAAGTATGGAGCACAAAGAAAGAGAAGGAAGAGAAGAAGAGGAAGAAGGAAGAAAACTCAGCTTACGATCATAAGTCGACTGGAGGTCGCAAGGATGACAAGAAAAAGGATGACGTTGAAGTCGAAGGTCAAGGCCTTATGCTGTTCGAGGATGAAGAGTAAGTGGTTCAATGTTGGTCGGGACGATAAACTAACGGTTTAAAAGGGTCACCGATGATGTCAAGCCTCAATTTGCCGGGCATGTCGTTGCCGTTGTCGAGCGAATGCCTGGTCAACTGTTCTCGGGTACACTTGGTCTTCTGCGACCGTCTTCGGCTGCCACAAAGGAAAAACAAGAGGCGGAACGCCGTGAACGCGAGGGCGATCGCGGTGACGAGCCGCGTCGTCAAATCGAACGACCGAAGATAGTGTGGTTCAAGCCTACCGACAAGCGAGTACCCCTTATCGCCATTCCTACGGAACAGGCACCGCCCGACTTTGTGCAAAACCCTGATGCTTATGCCAATAAACTCTTCGTCGCCTGCATTAAGCGTCACGTAGGTCTCCTTTTATTATAGATGGCAGGAAACTTACTTGCTCTTTTATAGCCAATTAGTTCTCTTCATCCATTCGGGACCTTAGTAGAGGAACTTGGGCCCATTGGAGACATTGAGGTCGAAACCAGTGCCCTACTCAAAGACTGCAACTTCCCTACGGAAGATTTCACAGAAAGTGTTATCAAATGTCTCCCTCCTATTCCCTGGACGTATGTATACCTGTTTGTATGCTTTCCAGTCTCTTATGTGCTTGCGCAGGATCCCAGAACGCGAGTTTGAGACACGGAAGGATTTGCGCAGTGAGCGCGTTTTCAGTATTGATCCTGACGATGCGAAAGACGTGGACGACGCTTTGTCTGTAAAAGTCAACGACGACGGCACCTACGACATTGGAATTCACGTGGCGGACGTTTCCTTCTTTGTGAAGCCCAATACACCTTTGGATCGCGATGCTCGGAAGCGGGCTACAAGCGTTTATCTTGTACAACGGGTCGTTCCTATGCTTCCACCGGCTTTGAGTGAACAACTGTGTAGCTTGATTCCTGGTGAAGATCGCCTTGCATTCTCTGTCATTTTGACCTTGGACAACGACGCGAAGGTGTTGAAGAAGTCGTTCAACAAGACGATCATCCGTTCCGCAGCCAGGCTTGCTTACTCGGATGTTCAACGAGTTATTAAAGGTCAGAGCCTTGGTGATTCCTTAGTGGACAGCGAACACAAGATTTCCGACGTCGAGAAAGATATCTTGATTCTGCATCGCCTTGCTAATAAATTGACTACGCGACGATTCAACAACGGCGCCCTGAGATTGAATATTCCTACACTTACATTCGCTTTAGACAACGGCAGACCATCGGATTGTGGTCAAAGCCAGCGCATGGATGCAGAGATTTTGGTGAAAGAAGTAAGTCAGAGTCTCATTTGAAAATACCCTGGTTTTCTGATCTGCTCTTGTAGTTCATGATACTTACTAACATAACCGTCGCTCAACAAATCGTTGTTCATCTTCCTGAACAAGCACTACTCCATCGCCATGATACTCCACTTGAGCGTCGTCTTGTATGTTTTTCTTTTCCCATCTCTACCCCGATGTTCTGACCAGCTCTCAGAACAACCTAGCTCAGCGTGCAGAACGTTTGGGTTATAACATCGAAGTGTCCTCTTCCGGAGGACTCATGAAGTCGCTCGGTGCTATACCGCATACCACTGCACACAGCCTCCTAGAACTGCTCTCCTTCAAGGCTACAAACCGCGCCAAGTACTTCTGTTCTGGAATGTTAGACATCGCCAAATATGGTCATTACGCCTTGAACGAACCGCTCTATACACACTTTACTTCTCCCCTCAGACGGTATGCTGACATTTTGGTTCATCGCCAATTGGAAACGGTGATGCAAGGGGGGGGTGTGTCTCCATTGTTTTTGATGCAGATTATTGAATTTAACCTATCGTCTTTGCAGCGGAAATCAAGTTTGCGATGGACCGCGATGCGGTTGCCAAGGTCGCTCAGCAATGTAATATGTGAGTTTTGTAAGTAAATTATACGGTTCTGCTTCTGATGCCTATTATGCAGCAAACGCGATTCGGCTATTCTTGCTCAAGAACAATCTGCCCACTTGTTCCTCTGTGTATTGATTTCAGACCTGACCCACCGCTACGGAACTGTTATTCGTCAAGCAACTGTTGTGGGCGTTCTTGAAGCTGCATTCGACGTTCTCGTTCCAGAATTTGGTATTGAGAAACGTGTGCATGTTGATCAAATGCCGATCGATGTAAGGCTCCAAATGGATATTTGATATTGAGAGAACTAAACCATTTCAATTCCATAGAACCACGTCTACGACGAGCATTCGCACACCCTACAGATATACTGGTCCGACAAAGACGTCATAACCTGGCTCGTAGAAAATAGTGACGATGAGCACCTCAAAAAGGTCAAGCGACACGCGGAGCAGCATGCAGTGAAGATGGAAGTAACGTCTCGCTCCGTGCATGATGAGAAAGCCCTGTTTGATGAAGACGATGAAGTTGAAGTTGACGGTGATGACGATGAGATTGTCCTGGGCCGTGAGAGCGCACCTGTTGTTGCCCCTCCAGCGCTGGAGACGTCGAAGCAGAGGTTATACTCTATTGCGAGGCATCAGCCGCAATTCGAGGGTTTGAGGGTTACGCCAGCTGGGCACAGGATTCAGGAGATTAAGGAGTTGATGACTGTCCCGGTCTGTGTTTATGGCTGCTTTGGCTGTTGACATGCGTCTAATTGTCTTTCGCTTCAGGTTATTGTTACGGCTGATCTGACCAAGAGTCCCCCCGTTATCAAAGTCTACAGTGTCAATCCCTATGCCGCGCAGGCGGAACCAAAGAAATGAACCTCTGTTCTATCCATGATTCTGGATCCGTCTCTCGATTGTGTACTTTACGTTCGTGCAGTTTTTTCCTCTCTTAAACAAAACCCAAATTTTGTTCAATAAATACTATTATGACTACTAGGTACCGCTTAAACAACTCTAAGGTAGATTGCCTCTGATACGTAAATTGTGCTGAAATATGATGTAGTTTTTGAATCTTCACTGGAAACCATGCTGATCTTGCAATGGAATAAAATATTAAAGAGTAGTCTCTGATAGGTGCTCAATAGTCCATTGAATATTGAGGACTGATTTGACAAATCCTAAATGTGCTGACGGAGGCTCACAGTAAAGTTTTCTCCGAGGAGCTATCAGCGTCCATTCACCTGTCAAAAAGGTTAATGGTACA
>Ga0307507_10002844_pt1 | contig 35072 bp, 12 predicted proteins | sample 7_EM_MG_FD_207223 | JGI IMG/M metagenome (GOLD analysis project Ga0307507, IMG submission 207223) | Populus trichocarpa ectomycorrhiza microbial communities from riparian zone in the Pacific Northwest, United States - 7_EM | ecosystem: Host-associated > Plants > Roots > Unclassified | place...
ACTAAAGATTTAGGATATAGTCTAGGTGGATAGATTTAGCTATATTAATATTGCTTTAAGGGCTAGCAACTTTCATCTCTTTATTAGTAATTGCTTTAATAGTTTATAGGCATGCTTCTAATATATTACATTATAAAGGCCTAAAACTTTAAATCTCTTTAATCTAGATTTCTTATATGCTCCTCTAACTATATTAGAGAGATAAGTAGAGACGCTAAGTAACCCTTTTTCTTTTTCTAATAAAGGCTCTTTTAAGCAGCCGCAATGCAAGTAAAACATAGTACATTATATAAGAAATTAATATAGTGCGCATACTTGCAAATTCTAAAAGGTGCCAAATAGTAACTAAGTAATAATAGGGGTAAGAGAAGGCGGGTTGTTATTTAAGCTATATACGTTTTAGCAGCTAGTTATATAGGGCCTAGAGCTTAATTATATAAGGATAGCCCGTTCTGCTCCTAAAAATAAGCAGTCCTAAAAATAGACTTTTTATAACTAAGAACGTTACCTATATATTCCTACTAGAGTCAGGCAGTTAAGTACCTTATTAGAATAGAAAAGGGATATAGTAGATATATTTCTCTATATCTATAGAGTCCTATAGTAATAAATAGTTGCTTACTATATAAATTCCACTTAGAGTAACTAACAAACTATTAGCTAGTAATAGTGTAAACTATCCCCAAATAACCCAGCTACTTTAACTTTATGCTATCTTTAAGCTCTCCTACTATGCTATCTATAGTCCGCTTAAGTTCTGCTATCTATGCCTTTAACTTTTTAACAGAAGTATTGATCTCCTAATAAAACCTATTACATTATTAGAAATTAAAGCATTAGTAGGTCCTAAACTATTACCTTATCTTCTATTCCTCTAATCTATAAGCATATATTAGCTACGTTTAAAAACTTCCTACCTATATAGAGACTTACTTATTCTGCTAGTTCCTAAAATTATTCTAAAAGTTCCTAAAGTCATTTTATAGGTTTATAAAAAGCCCTTTAAGTTTCTCTACTCTATTTTAAAGCCCTAAAACGGCTTGCTTAAGTTCCTTAAGTCCCTCTTCCTCACTTAATAGCTTGAATAAAACATTTTAATCTTCAATAGTAGGCTATATCTGCAGCAGCGAATCATCTGGGATTATGGCCAGAAGACTAGATAGATTATCCTATACAGGCTATCCCTAGGCGGTTATTAGCAGACTAGCTATATTAGTCGAATTATATAATACGTTTATAGATAGTTACGAATAGTACTTATTAGGAAGCTATGGCGGAAAATCGCACAATTTATAGCAAGGGTAGCTTTCTAAATAGGTAAAGTCCTGCTATAATGTCTTAGTAACTGCCTGGTTAGCGGCTAACTAAGAGACTTGCTATGTACTTTACATAGATATAGTAGTATGCGAACGCTTATATTATCATTAGTTTTAAGCGTTAATCGTTCCCTTAAGTATTACGCTTTCACCTTCTGCTACTACAGAGTAAAGAATTAATAGAAACAGTCTATACTTAGTGGCTTAGATCTATTTCTATTTTATTATTATAGCTTAGACTAGTCTCTCCCCTTAAAACCAAGGTTTTAGATTTAATATCTTATTACTATACCTTATCCTAACTCCTAATCCGTATCTCCCCGCTTTATTCCCTGCAGGTTAGTTGCAAATAACTATAGATTTATACTATCTTCTAGCATTAAAGACGAGAGTCTATTAGTACTAAAATACATAGTAATCCTATCCTTAAGGATTATTATCCCTTTATACTGTCCGCCTTAAAGCCAGTCCCGCGCCTTTTCTATAGCCAGATTTATAGCTTCCTTACTCCTTAATAACCTCTTATTGGCATCTGCTATAAATGGCTAAAGTCTTATATGCAATTATTAGTGTACTAGAAACTTTTAGAGACAGCCTCTATCCTTATAAAGCTTTTTATTAATTAGAGTTTAAAGATAAAGCTCCTATATATTAGATATATTTATTTATAATAGCCATGTCCCATTTAAGAGTGCATAGTAGATTTTAAAATTATAGTTAAGGCCTTTCTACTATAATTCTTACAAGAGGGTATACTAAGTGCCCAAAAACTAGAACCCTATAAGGAACCAAAATATAGTCCCTTTAAATTAGGAAGGGCCCCTAAGGCAGTAAAAAAGAATATAGCTTATATTAAACTTCCTTTATTTAGTAAGAGTGGTTAAGAACTAACGCTAGTTTCTTTAGCTATATTAAGAGGTAATCGGTAACATTGGTATAGTGTTAGGTAGGAATAAGATAGTGTGATAATTTAAGGCATAGCGCCTTCCTAGGTGTTAGTGGCTTAGAGTAGGGGTATACCCCTAGTAAAGGAGTTTGCTACCTACCACTTACACGCCCCCTACGCCGCAATATAGGGTATACCCCTTAGCGAACAACTTTTAACCGTCAGCGTCTTGCCTTATTAATAAGATAATAGGTCTATATATATAATACCAAAAGTTCGTTAATCTAGGGCTCCTTATTGGCTAAAATCTTATTAATAATATTAGACACAACTCGACGGTCAAAGGGATAGGGCTAGGAATTTGCCTACTACTTACACACGCTCCCCTACGCCGCAGTATAGGGCGTCCTCCTCCGCGCCGCAACATAGGGTATATCTCTTGGCGAATAACTATAGGGCGGAATTTGCCTATTACTTGCGCGTCCTCTTCTTAGTAGTATAGGGCGTCCTCCTCTTAGCAGTATAGGGCGTCCTCCTCCACGCTACAATATAGGGTATATCTCTTAGCGAAGGACTATAGGGCTAGGAGTTTGCCTATTACTTACACGTCCTCTATCCGTGCCGTAATATATACCATTTCTGGGCTCAGCAATAGTGATTTTAGCTTTAGATAAGACTTTAAAGTGTAAATATAGCGCTTAAACTTTGTTTTAGAGCTTATCCTCTCCTAAGAGGTATAAATAGCAATATTTATACTAAACGGCACCGCCTACTTAGGCTCTATATAGCTCTAACTTTCCTTCTTTCTATAGATATAAGGCATTTTATCTATTAAGCCAGAAGACACTAATTTAAGCTAGAGTCCACCAATCTAAGCTAGAGCCCGCCAATATACGCCGTTCTTTAGTTAAAATATGGCCCCTTAACAGCCCAGACGTTATATTAAACGTAGTAATATAGTCTAGGTAAGACCTAAGAGTTTTAGGTACCAGTTCTATTTAATCTATTAGGTAACCTATATTAACATAAAAAGAGAACTATTAAGTTCTCGTATTAATGCTTAACCTTAATCTCTTCCTGTTAACTAGCAACTTCTCGCTATTAATAATAGGCTTTATAATGCTTTATAGATTATAGGTATCTCTTATATAAACCTATATAACTTCCAAGCCGCACTCGCTGCCTACGAGCAGAACCGTTTTTAGTGCGCTAATATATATAAATCCCTATATGCGCAGTATAAGAAAGCGATTACGGAACTCAGCGATATAGTAAATAAGTGTCTGTCCCTACATTAGGAACTAGAAAGTACTTAAGAAACCATTTACACCTATAAGTTTAGGATTTGGGAATATAAGCGACGTCTAGGTGGTAAGGCCATTCTAGGCAACAATAAGGACCACAATATAAGTAAGGCAGACTGGGATACGGTAGAAAATGCCGTAATAAAGGGGGTACTTAAAGGCAGGATCGAGGAGCTCCTAAATAAGAAGGCTAAGATAATGCGAGAATATACAAACAAAAAGTCCAAGATAATACAAGATTATAAAAATGAGAAGTCTGAGATAATACAAGATTATCTAAACAAAAAGTCTAAGATGATACAAGATTATCAGAATGTATTAATTAATGCTGCTAATTGTATTAGTGCTGCTAAGAGTAAAATTAGTAAATTTGAGTAGATGTAATTGGAATCTATAGGCCTAAAGTTATCTCTGGAACCAATCCAGTCCCTAAGTGTTGGGAAAAGACTATATAGAGAGAGCTTAGAGCAGCAGGTAATGCCCCTTAGAAAAAAGCGTGGGCGGGCAGCAAGGAGGCATAATATAGGGATGTGAAAGTATAATAGAGTTAAAGAATAGTACTAGCATTCTCTTATTTCCAGAGTGTATAGTAGGCACAGAGGTTGCGAGCCAGTATAAGGGAAGTCCCTATAGGGCGAATATCGCCTCGCATCCAGCTATGCTTCAGACACTTATAGAATATGGGGCTACTGTTTGAGTTATAGGTAGTAAAGATTAGCCGCATGTATATTGTTTAGAGGATGCCGCGCGCGAAGTGCAATTAGGGCTTTGGTAAGTATATCGTAGTTTAGAGAAATACGTTAAATATAATTACGCTAAAGTCTATAGAAGGAATATGTAGCCCGTTCTAGCATCTATATAATCCACTATTAATCTATCTTGTTACTGTAGCTAAAGGATATTAAACGTATTTCTTAATACCTAGAACCTATGGCTATCCTTCTTATAACTATATTTGCACTAACCTGGTGTCCCTTGAAATGCGGTATTAAATACAGTGTCTTTGTCTAGGAAGAATCCTGAATATAAATAGTAGAGGCATAGGATAGATTCTGAGATGGAAAGGAATCTGGGAGAGGGAAAATATAATTTCCAAAAGGCCTAGTTTATCTTGAATTGAAGCTAAGAGGGTCTCCTAATAATCCAAGAATTCGCACGCTTTATGTAAGGCATTTGTGAGGAATACTTAAGGTTGCGCATAATCCTTAAGCATAACTGAGTAGCGTTGCTCTCTTTTGCTTTGTGGTTGTTAGGAAGCACCTTAGGCTGGTAAGCAATAGGGGAGCATTATATAGGATATAATTCTAAGCCTGGACTTTAATTAATTAGGACGGGTAACTTCTAAATATAAGGTATACCTACTCTAGGGAATCTTTCAGCTTTATAATATATAATATTATAAGAGGTTAGTTAGCCTAACCAATACTAGACTAAGGTAAAGTAGGATTAAGCAACTTAAACAAATTAGTAAGAAAAGCCTAAGGCAGAAAATAGAGCGTGTAGAAGGCAAACGTGTATATATACTTAAATTGGGCGAAACCAGCTCTATATATCCAAGTTATCCCCTTGCTATGTTTTTCGATTTAGATATATATCTAAGGACTATATGCCGTCTTAGAAACCCAAGTCAGCTTGTAATAATAGTAAGTACCTCTTTTCTTTTCTCCGAACCGAGTGCCGTATTAATAAAACTGTTTTAGACTTAGTGTCTATAATTAAGGCCTTAAAAGTTCCTGTGCTCTTTCTCTTAAACGGGTATTTAGGGATTAAATAATCGATCCAGAGCGTGGGAAATGAGGCTTGTATAACTCTAAGGATATTATGGTCGCTTTTTGTTGATAAGCTGGGATTATTGTAGGGGATCGCGATCACCGAAGGCTTGTAAATATTGCGGTAGTGTCCTACTAGGGAAGAAGGTGGCCGCTTGGATTAGTAGTCTATTATGCCTAATATGGCTGGGTTATAGGATATCCCTATAACCTGGCCACATTAGGCATAGTAGCTAAAGCGGCCCTAACTTTAGTCCCCTTCTGCCAATTTACTGCAATGCCTTAGGTGATAGCAAAAATGAACAACTTACTAAGGGCTTATAACTTTTGGGGAAATGACGTTGAGTATATATTATTTCTTAAAGATCTGTTGAGGCGTGCCTTTTCGCTATTATTGTAGTAGGATGCCCTTTCTCTGTTAAGTTAATTCTACTAGTCTTTACCTTACTACGAACCTATCTATCTTCTTGCTTAAAATCCTGGTCACTAACCTGGCTTATTGCCTTGCTACTAGCAAGATCTAGAGTTCGTTGAATATGCCTATACTCCCCCTAAACGATGTAAACGACGGCAACTGGAACAAAACTCTGATGCTCCAGCTGCTTGAGCAGCCACCATAGGAGGGAAGGTATAGGAGTTAGCTTTTAATACTCTAGAAGGGAACTTAACCACTATAACTACTACAGAAAAGCACTTGGCTATTATAATGATAGAAACCCTCCAAAGCAAATAGTTTACAGTTTTTAATTATTTTATTGACAATTTCACTACTGCGGACAACTGGCACACGGCAAGACAAAATGTGGGGCTTTACTCTTCTATAGAAAACAATATCGTGATATCTATCCTTATTGGCAATTATAATAAAGCCGGAATATCTTTCCTACTTAAGCGCCACAAAGAAGCTGCGATATCTTTGCTTTGTGCTAATAAGAGTATTTATGATGGCAACACCTACCGAAACCCCGTAGAGCACCGCTTATGGAATCCGGCGGAATTTATCGAAGCTTACTATACTTCTATAGAGGAGATTGAAAAGCTTAGAGACTTGCTCGCTTTATTTATAGAGCTCTATTATCTTATTATAAAAATCTCTCTCTTTAAAGACCTTATCTATGGGACGTTCTGCTGTTTGCTAGAACTTAAGGGGACTAATATAGAGGATGTCAATTCTTTTATAGCAAAACGGTTTAGCTATTTGAATAAATATCTATATCACCTTTGTAGTTCTTGCGGCTGGATAGTCTAGATGATTTTGGAGCTTCAAAACGAAACAAAATCAAAAACAGGCGTAGGCTGGGGTAATAGGATTTTAGAAGGATTGTTCCTAGGTACTGCCTACTTTTATTTTAAATAAGGTACTGCTAACGTCGCTAGCTGGCATAAAGTTATTTTAATACTATTAATTTTATAAAAATATTAAAATTAGTTCTATCTATTTAAAGAATCAGCTAATAGATAAGAGCTATATAAAGCCATATAAAGAACCTAAATGGCGCCCTTTTAACATTCCTTGCATTATAAGAGCTATGATTATTAGGAATCTGGAGCTGTATTTTGTTTCCGTTTTCACCTTATAAAAAATATGCACCCTCTTAAACTATAATTTCAACATTGCTTTAAGAAACTATAATCAATTCTTTAAAGATAAGTAGTGGTGTATTATAAACTGTAAGCTTTCCTATCCTCCTGTGGAAACGAGTTCTATATAAGCTAAATTAGGGTTATCTATTCTTAGCCAAATCTGAAGAGGCTAGCGGTGTTAATATATATATATCGGGCCCCTATCCTAATACAGATAGAAGTTGTTCCGGCGTTGCTAGGTTAACAAATCTCAGGGGCCTGGTAGTGGAAAATGGGTATATACATCCGTTATAACAAATTTAGTAAGGAAATATGTTAGGCATAGAATAAATAAGTCCCCCTAATGCTATAATAGGTGCGTATCTCGATTCTTATGTACTTACTGGCTAATAATTCTAGTGTATAACTAACCAGCAGACCTTAAACAGGCTGTAGAAGATTTAGGCTGTAGTAAGTTCGAGAAGACGTCCTTATAGATATCCTTAACTAACTTGCTTTTATTATAGATAGGAACCCTTCCTAACACCCTAGTTGCAACGCTAGTATATAAGTTTAATCGGGCTCTAAGAGCACTGGGTTAGGTGGGCAATCTCTTAGTAGCCTAGGTATAGAAGGGTTGACTACTAATAAGGAGGTATGGCAAGGAGATAATAATAGAGCCACGACAAACTCTATAAATAAAGCAGCAATCGCACTTTCTTGGCTTTATAATAGTACTCTAGAATTGCCAGATACCCAATATACTGGGGTATACGCGGAAAACAGGCATTATAGTGTAAATGGTATATATAATTAAACTGATTGCCTTTAGGGTCTAGTAGTTAAGTTTGGTTTAGCTAATAATTTAAGCCCCCTTGGCGACCTAATTGACCCTTCTACCTTCTTTAATGATATACCGCTTGACGCTACCGTCTTATGGGGTATACTAATAGACGCTTCCACCCTCTGGGAAGATATACTGTTAGACACTTCTACCCTCTTCTAGAAGCCTATATAAAGCCTTAATACCCCCCCTAAGTAGCTAGACCCATTTACTTTACCAGATATTGAAAAGGCCAGTCTGTGCTTATTTAAATCAATATACTAGGATATCTGAAACTGGCTTAACCCATAATTTGCTCTATACGGTAATAACTTTCCTAATAGTTATCCGCTGCCCTTCTATTGTCGCCCCTAGACTACGAAGAGGATAAATTTTAGAAGGGCGGTTCGTCTAGTCTATATAGTAAAACTTTAGGCCGACAAATCTGAAGATCTTAAAGTTGTTAGGTAAATTCTAAGAACAATTAGTATAAGTCCGGGCTTCTTTATTTATTTTAGGTATACTAGTTTTTCTTTAAGGGTTTAAATCTTCTCTTTTAGGTATGGATAAATGCATTTATATATTCTATTACTCTTTTTATCCCATTCTGTTAAATTTTCTATATTTGTTGTAACTAGCCACTCTATAAATTCTTATATTAGCTTGATAACTTTATCTAGCTAGGTTGCTTTATCTAGCTAGGTTGCTTTATCTGGAAGCTGGGTTGGCTAGACTAGTGTCGCTATAAAGATAGGGTATAGTGGGTTATGGTACCTGTAACTTAATTTCTACAGTATAAGAGGCGGTGAGGCTTCAAGCCGTAATTGTGTAAAGAGCGTAGATTTTTTAGCTCTAGGGCGGCCGATAGTGGGGTAGGATTAAGGGGTAGAAGTTATAATGGAAATTTTTTTTTTTGTGCTGTGAAGGCGGTTAGGAGATTCTTTAGTAGTAAAAGGGAGACCCTTCTAGGGCTTTTTATTTAAAGTCCACCTCTTGTCGCTCTATCTCATTTAGAGAAACAATAAGTAGTGCTATAAATTCTGGTGAGAAAGCTATAGGTGATTGTAGTTTTGTATATAAGACATACAAGCCACCCAACCACTATACCTGTAACGGGCCGCTAATATATACGCGCGACGCCTATTTCTATTAAATCCTATGGGCTTATCTAATCCTTAAGTGATCTGCTCTGCAGTGCCCTCTTCCTGCCTTTAATAATGCGTTTATGGCCCTATTACTTTGAAAATTGATATAATCCGCGTGCTTAGCCACCCGCAGCAGTCTTTGTTATAGTAGTATAAGCTATAGCTAGCTACAGTTTACCAACTGATATATAAATAGAACCACTAAAAGACCTCTAGAGTTAATACTAGCGCTGATAGTAATTGAAGGCAAGCTGATACCTATAGACACCTTATGCCTTCTTACCTTTAATTGTGCGCACCCCTATCGCCTAATTAATCTATAGCCTTTCTACTCCTTACTAGTTGCAGCTTATCTATGCTTAATCTGGAACAGGCTTCTTAAATAAATGTAGGCAATATCCCTGCGAATGAAGAGAAATTGGCGAGAAGAATGGGGTCACTTTTGGTGCAAAAGGGTGGGACTGTATATTTAGCTTTTATATGGTATATCTCGTTCTCTATCTCCCTAACTGTGACACTAATAAGCCAGTGGAGGGTAAGGTTTTATATAGAATTGGTAATTAAAGGTCTTGTTAACGAAAACCGGCCTAAAAACCCTTATGGCGTTCTGGAAGTAACTTGGGTAAACGTAAAAAAAGATCTATTAGTATTAAGAATAGAGTATAGTATAAGTAGTGGTGCTATAAATTAAACGGTTAAGGGCAAATTATCTTGTTAGATATTGCCTAGTATTGGTCTTCTAATAATCCTTACCTATTAGCTGTATTGATTTTACGCGTAAATGCCTGCTAGATATACTGCCTAAAACGCTATATAGAGCTCTTTTATGTAACATAAATAGGCTTTCTATTAAAGGAGTTATCTATAATACTGTTTACTAACTATTAGCCGCTATATTAATATTGTGACTTTTTGTTACCAGAGACATCCTTTCTACCTATTAGAACTACTGGTTTATTATATTAGATTAATAAGCTCTTCCTCTAACCTGTATCTTTATAAGCGACCAGGAGGTGTTAAATGGAATACTTAAGATATATTGGGTAAGGTCTTTTTCCTTAACTCCTAAATGCTTTAATTATACGGCTTGTTGTCTAAGATTGAATTAATACCTATAAGCTTCTCTAGTATTTAGAGCGTGGCAATTTAGTATATTAAATCTACTTTACAAAACCCGGTTATTGCTACGCTGTATTTATAGTGGTGGGGGCAAAACTCCAGCGGTTAAATGTAAAATAGTATTGCCAGTATTTTCTATGGTGGGCTTTTGAAAAAGGGATATGGAAAGTATAGATTGGTCTCAATGGGAGACCTATATAATTGTATAGCGACGAGTCTGGTGGACTTATTTAGGATAAGAGAATAGGCAATTTCAGCCTATGTTTAAATAGCTCTTATTCTATATACTGTTGCGTATCTTAGATATTTATACTCTCTTACTTAATATATTACTAGTTATACCTGCAAAAGGCGGCTGGCTCTCTATATGGTCTAGCATAACCTTTACTAGTATTTGTTACCCTATAGCACTAATATCACGTATGTATACCTACTGAACAGCGTACCGCCTAGAATGCTGTGTGGGGGATTATTCCGTCTGCCTGCTTCTTATTATAATATAAAAGGCCGTTACCTAGTGTGGAAGCATCTTTGTGCCAGGCCTTGCAACCTATTAATACCTTAAGGCAAGTGACCTATCCGATATCTCTCCCCCTAGGCGTGCTGATATGTTATTTTCTATAGTGTAGCGTGGCTCCTTGCCTCTATTGTTTTGTTTAACTTTTGTCAGTTAGCTAAATCTAGCCTAATTATAGGGGCTAAAAGGGTCTTTAAGACTATAGCCCAACTCCTCTAGATATATCCCACTCCGGTAGCTGCTCTGACTTTAGTAGCTGCTCTGGCCCCAGTAGATGAAATTCGCCGCGTGTTATCTACCTTACTACTCCCTTTACAAGAGGCCCTAACTAAGGCATTGAAGGAAGAGCTTTATATTAAAGTAGTAGACAATTCTAAATCTAAGAAGGGAACAATCTTTTTAATATTCAATGACCCTAACTTTAAGGCGTTGTGCGCGTTATTACTCCCTAACTATATAAGGGAAATGGTATTTGCTAAATTACTTAAGGACCCTTTCTGCCTATTTAGATTGCAGTTTAACTAATACTTTAAGAAATCGGTTGCTGGTTACTTAAATAATATATTAGCAAGTTTTCGAGTAAGTAATATCCTGTATAATTGCGAATGCCTTATATTTATACTGTCTAGGGAATGGTACTAGTCTTAAGTGCTTTTTCGTTAATATATCTTTTTGAAGCTCCTAAAAGCATAATAGAAATTCCAGAACTTATTTGGGCGTTTTTAGAACTCTCTGTATTAAGAATAAGAAGATATAATTGGTATACTAATAGGTAGAAGTTTGACGCTAATGGTGGTGTGCGAAATTAGATGGTTAGGGGTTCTATTAAGTATGCCATTAAAAGTGGTACCCTTTAACTGGAAATGGTATAAAGAATATTTAGGGCGTTTTCTATCTAGGTAGTGCTGTTTCGATACTTAAATATGTTTTGTATATTGTTACTTGTTTATCATTACCCTACCCCTCTTATATAAGCGAGGCTCTTAATAATCCTTTCTATAAAGTAATGGTATAATTGCTATCGCTATTGCTAAAGTTCTCGCATCTTACCTTAAATCTGAAAGATTGTATTGTTAACTAAGCATTCCTATGATGACAACACATGATGACCAAGGAGGGAAGGCTAATAAGCAACCCTTTTTACCTATTATTGTTACCCTAGCACCCTATAGTTGTATCCCTAGTACCTTCTCCCCCTTTATAATATTTGTTAACTCCTCTAAGTTAGTGCCTGCGTTGGCTTAGGGCTAAGGGCTTGCTTCCCTTGGGATATGTATTTACTAGTCTTGTTACCCGACGCACTAATAGCCCGCATGCATGTATGATTGAATTTGGGGTAAGCTCTTTGCCTTTTTTTAACGCACTAGTTTGTATCTATGGGTGGGGTCCAGTAAATCTAATCTTTGCTATAATATATAGGGTTGCGGAGGTTCTTGTATTCTCTCTAGCACAAGACACGCATCCTGTAACGGCGTGTAGTAGGCCGTTACCTTTTATATTATCTTTTACGTCTTGGTTTTTAAATAGTGATAGCTTATCTCTATGAATTTATTTATCCCTATACTTAATAAGCTAGATAATGGGTAAGCTTCCTACCTCCCTTCTATAGCTAGGCTTACTGATTTATAAACCTAGCTAGTTCTCTACTCTTCCTTGTCTATGTTGGATAGAGGAGGACACATATCTTCTTTCTCTAGCGTATTGTTAGATGAGGTGTATATACTACTAAGGAATACGTAACCATGGTGACCTTAAGAGAAATATATGCGATAAACAGCCTTAAGAGCTGGTTGAGTTTCAGGCTGACTGGGAGTCTATTGCTCGTCAAATTAATCGTAAATAGAAGAAGGATTTCGGGCTAGGCGAATGCAAGAAGCAATAGGAGGTCTATATAGAAGAGGAGGGTAAGATAGAAGGGGAGTACGATGTTATTAATAATATATTTAAGGTAGTAAAATAGGTTAGAATCTAACAAGAAAAAGAGGCAAAGAAAGTAAAGGCATTTATTAAGGAAACTAAGCCATTGCTGTCCTAGCGATTTGGATAATAAGATGTTTAGTAGATATATATAACGTATTATTAACTTACTAGTTTAAGTTTTTCCTAGACGGCCTATATATAAGTCTTATAGTGACCTCTTACTACCCTACTATTGATTTGGTATTAGCTTAGCGCATAAATCTGCTAGTTGCAGATACTACTATGGCCCAACGTAAAGATTGCAAAGAAGGAGGAATTTGCTGCCTATTATTAACTAAGAACCTAAGATCTGCTTATTCTAGTCTACTTCTCCCCAAAAAAACCTTCTTTAGATTTAAATCTATTAACTAAGGAATTCTAAAAAGACCTATATGTATAAACCCGGTTTGTATACTCGCTAACACTCCTATCTCTTAGTTTACCCATTTACTTTTCGGTTCTTGTTGCCTTTAGTATTTAATAATATTTGTGCAGAGCGATCCTACTAGAAAGGCCAGGCGATAATAACAAATAATAACAAAACATAATGCCTAAGAGGGGAGGGTTAATAAGCCACCCTTTTACCTATTATTGCCACCGCTAGTATTGCGCGTACATGCCTGCTGGCCCAGAACGCCATATAGGGCTGTGTTCTATTATACCTTTTTTGATTAGTAACTGCTTGTTGCCTTTGGAATACGTATCTTATTAGTTTTTATTACCTAACACACTATAGTAGACCGCATGTATGATTCTCGAATTGAGGTAAGCCCTTAGTCTTCTTTAATACACTAGTCTATATCCTGGTCTAATCCTCGCTAGGGCATATAAGGCTACTAGGACCTTAAATTCTCCCTTTACTATTTACTATATATCCCGCAATATTGATTACGTACGTTCTTTACTATTTTTATGTTTTGTAACTAATTAAAAACCTAGAAGCACCGCTTACTTTTAAAAATTCTATAGCTTGCGTTAACTCTATTACCGATACTTAATACTAGACGTAAGCTTATATATTATCTCTCTTTAACACTAGGCTAACTGGTGTAGATATGGCATCCTGGTGACTATAATATATTTGCCAAATTCGATTAGCCCCCTTTAGGGGTTAAGCCGCTAGTTCTAGCAACTGGGACCTTATATAGATAGAACTGCTTCCCTAAAGGTTAAACCTTCAATTATACCTTCTTTATAAATACAAATTTCCGACACGAAGGATGGCCCTCTCTGGATAATTATATAGTAGTAATTGAAGTTTGCTCTAGGCTTTTACCTAGTTTATACTTAACTAGTCCTTATATTGTCCGGGTTAAGGGCCCCGCGGATAAAGGCCTTAATATAGTGGACGTTATTCTTTCTATGGAGAAAAATGACGATTTCCTCTTACTTGTTAAAGGGAAAGTGGTTAGGTAGGCTGAAAGCAAATCTTTTTTTTATAGGACGTACCTTATTAAGCCTACTACCTATAAGGAGCTCCCGACCCTTGGCCATTTCTTTAAAGAGCTTGGTAATGACGATTTACTTATCTATTTCCATTTACTAAAATAGTCCCATAGTAAAAAGTGCTAAGGGTTAATAAGAGATTTGTTTTAGCAAGATCTCTATTCTTTATAATAAAATGTAGGTGTGATGGTGCTAGAGCGTGTTATCTGCTACATTGCCGTTTCTAGGGCAATTTGCCGCTTTCTGGGCAATCTACAAGCTTCGGTTTAGAAGCATTTATATAAGCCCGTTATACTTATAACTGTTAGTTACATAGGGTGACTTACCAATAACGACTACTTGAGTAGGTTATAGTGATGTTGGTTAATAAGCTTAATTGATTCTTATAATAAGGAAGGGTGAGGAGCTTAAGGCTCCTCGCTACGCTAGTGCCGCGGCTATATATGACTATACGTAATATATTCCCGACAATAATATTTGCGGAGCTATAAAAGGCACCTATCTAGCGACCATTTTTAATACCGTATTTTAAGAAACTGTTGACCTGAATTAGGTTATTTTACCCCGACTTAGCTACTTACTTATTGACTCGGTCACCGACTTGGTTATTAACTCGGTTATTAACTTGGTTATCAACTTAGTTATTAACTTGGTTACCTACCCTAGTTTTATTGACTCCCCTTACCCCCCTTGTCTTTCCTTTCCTATACCTTTTCTATATGTATATATAGAGGTCTTAGAACCGCATTTTAAGAGATAGAGTCTTTATCCAATTCCTATAATCGGTGCACGGATATCTGGTCGATAGAAACACTAGACTAGTGTATATAGCTATAAGAAGAATAGCTATAAGTTTTTAGGTATTAAAAGTATATTTAATATCCTTTAGCTGCAGCAAAAAGACGAACTAATAGTGGATTATATAGATACTAGAACGGGCTATTGTTGTTAAATAACGCGCTAATTGCGATCGTTCGTCCTGTTTTGTCGACCGGAAAATTAAGGTCAAGAAAACTCGTGTAAAGATTGATCCATAAAAGAAAAGAGACTATATATATATAAGGTAGGTGGCAAAAGCTAATGTCGACATTGACGACGATTTGAAACTGTTACGTCATTACTACCTGTCGAACGGACAATTAGGTATAAGAACTCTGTCTATTAAAGAGGGTTTCTAGAGCCTCTATATATATACTAGATAGGTGACAAATAGGTTGTAAATAGAATAACGACTACGTCGTTATTTGGTAATGGAAACAGGTATTTAGATACTTGATGAGACATTCGATAAGACATATGAGAGACATACGAGGAGACATATAAGGTAAGGAGCGGGGTATTAAGACATAGGGTTTTAGGCTTGAAGCCAGTATTAAAATAGTGGTAAGGAAATCTGATCTAGTTTGACACTACCTAATTGACATATTTCCTATGTAGGTATAGATTAGGGGTGTCTTGGCTATTTTACTTGACTGTATATATTAAGGCTTAACAGCCTATATTAATTTAACAGAGTTCTCCTTCTTGACTGCTCTGTTTGATAGTTGTTAATTGGAGGATCAAAAGATTAAAAGAATAATAACTCTATTTTATTGTAAGAGGCTCTAGAGCCTCACTATATATATTAGGTAAGTGGCAAGGACTAACGGCAATGCCGATGGCGATTTGTAACTGTTACTTAATTGCCATCCAGTCGATATTGCCACTTAGTTGGTAATAGGTAATAGAAAGGTAATAGAAAGGTAACAGAAATTAAGTGATAGGTAATGGAAACTGCTTAATAGCTGTATATTCCTTTTGTAGACTTATGCTTATCTATACTGCAATATACTTACCAAAGCCGTAATCGTATATATGCGAAGCATATTTTGATATATAAATTTTTCAAACTCCTCTCTCGCCTTAGCTTAAACCATTTGTATTTACCCTAATATAACCTTCCTAATATAAATATGCGTAAATGAAACTTACTAGCTATAAAATTAGGGGTTTCTTAATGTAATATTACTGACATTTTGTTTAGGTTCCTGGAAGGCGTTGCTTAGCTTGTCTTAAAGATGGCAATATAGTTTGAGTAATCCCGGGAAAAGACTGTCCTTAGTGCGGTACCCCAGTAAATTAGTTTGAGTATTTGGCGAGAAACTTTCTCTGGCAATTTTTATATAAAGTTAATATATGAAGTATTTTAAAGATAGTAGAGGGCTAAGTTTGTTACTATAAGCGTCAAGTTGCCTGATTTCCGAAGATGCATATAGTATAGCTGGCACGATGATGCTTATTGAGGTTTTATAACTATTTTTGTATAAAGGGAATGAATTTCTAAAGCGACCTTTAAGATCTTAGCTACTGAAGAAGGTTGGCGTTTAGGCCTTAAAGTTTATTTGTAAACTTAGTAATAAGTTTATTAAGCAACCCGTAAAGTGCTTTATTATACGCTGAATAATAAGTTTGTGTGGCTTTATATTTGTTGGCAGGCGTTTAATGTTTTATCTTATTATTACTAAAGGAGAGCGCGGCAGTGAGATGACTTTGACTCTTGTTATAAGCCCTAGAGTAGTATAAGACAATATTATATTTAATGTTGGGATAGAGCTCTATGGCCATAGCTAATACTCTATTAGTAATATATAAGAGCAAGTACTAGTAAGCTTATACTTAGTAGCGGCAAATACGTTAAATTCTGCCTTTATCTTGAGCTAGATTAAGTTAAATGGACTATTTCTATTAAGGTTAGCTATAGGAAAATTATAACTAGAAGTAAAACGTGCCTAGTTACTGTAACTTAGAAAGGAGGCCTTCCTAGATAGTAAAAGATTATATTAAGCTGGCCTATTTATATTATTAGGGACTTCTTATAGTCCTTTGGCAATCCTTTCCTAATCCTATTCTGGTTACTTAATTGGAGTACGTCTAGTATTATGCCCTTTAATCTCTAGTGCAGTTAGGACACGTTTAATGCTACGCCCTTTAATATCTAGTGTAGTTGAGACACGCCCTCTTTATAGGCTAATTTAAACTGCTAGGTAATTCTTTAGCTAAGCAGATAGAGCCATTTTATTAGAATATGTTTTCCTTAACAATGTATTATTGGAACACGTTTAATGCTACGCCCTTTGACAATCTATTAGCACCAATGCAGTCACCCCCATAGAATGACTGGACATTTTTTATTATAGTCTAGAACTATAACACTCTTAACTTCTATTAGATACTAAACTAGAGTGCTTCCCCTTGCGTAAATATCCATAAGATATAAAGGGCGATAATGTAAAGCCTAGATAAGATATCCTATTAAGATTTTACTTTGCTGCCTCTATAAAAGGTAATATTTTAAAGAGCTCTCTAACTATACTGACTCTCTCTATATCTAAGCTAGGAAACCCTACAAGCCTTCCTTATAGACTTTTTTTAGATAATATTGAATAATAAAATCGCAGGACACCCCCTTCTCTGCCATATACTATCCTTCTAAATACTATAGCTGTAGCTCTTTGTTTTCAGCGATTTTACACTCTAGAGCCCGTATCTCTTCTTCTATAATATTACTCCATCCTTTTAGAGGATTATGCAAGCCTTAACTTTTAAGTAGAGACTATACTCCATTCTATTTACTATTAATCTATATTTTTCTTTTTGTAAAAAGGAAACTTACTATCTAGTTATTATATATAAGGGTCTACTCCTAGCTCTTTAGGCTATAGCCCATTTTATAAGCTAGTTCTTTTTTATTTACTAAAATTGGTTGAAAAGTGTATATATAGAGTGTGAATTTAGAGTGATATTGATATCCTAGTATAGGAGCTTCTTTGATTATCTCGAATCCGAGTTTTAAGTAGAAATCTTTGCTACCTAGCGTAGAAGATACGCCAAGTAGAGTGCTGTCTAGAAGTGAGATGGTTTTGAACTACTCCATAATCGTTTTGCTATGCCCACGTCGTTAAAATCTTGGATGTATTACTAGCGTTTGGAGACGCATATGATGCATAGAGCTAAACCATCTGTTATTAGCCCTATGGTCCACTCTTATCCGCATTATATATTAAAAAAGTACGCATTTTATAATAAAATATATATTTTGCGTATTATTTCTGGCTTCCTGTAGGTGTATTTTGCGTATATAAATTAAGCTAGTTATACAAATACCTAAAATAATATGCATTTTATATATAAATACTTAAAATGCATATATTTTGAATGGGCGATGCCCCGCACCATAAGCGAGCTATACGATTTATATGGCGCCTACTAAGAAAAATGATGCATTTTGCATGGAATTGACTATTCTTAAAAGAATACCGAGGTATTGCGAACTAGCTACCTAACAAATTTAACCTGATAAATTTAACCTTACCTCCGCCATCACCACCTTATGGCCGCCTACCCCACCTACGTGCTCTTATCTGATGCAAATAACTGATTAAGTTCCTCTCTAGCCTGCGAGGCTGCTAATTTTTGGCTCTTTCTAATGGTTGTCTTGGTCTTCTTGGTGGCCTTCTGTTGTATTTATGCTGCGTATACTTAACAGTTCTCTACCACCTTCCGCGACTCTACTACCTTCCGCTTCCGCGTCGTCTTTAAAGTACCTACTACTCCAGTAGTATGAGGATTAGCAGCCTTTTGAGCGACTGGCGGTGACCGACAAGCTACGCACCTTCGCGTTGGCTCCTATTTGTTCTCGTTGTTGGGTATATTATAAGGCTTAAAGTTAACCGTTGGCTTTATTGCCTTATAGGTGCTACAATAGAGCTCTCCTGTATATATGGGCTTAGGGCTTTTATATCCTAATCTGGTATTAGCCTAATAACGACGTGGCTGCTCTTAAAGACCTCTAATAGTAATGCCTTCCTTATCCGACTTAATTATAGTAGCGACTTCTAATTTATTGGATTAGCTACTATGGTAGATACACACTATAAGCAGACATACTATCCGTATGCGTAGTAATATAAGCAGACTTCTTTGCTTTTTTACGACTCTGGGTAATCTTCCAATTAATATGCAGGCTTAAGAACACCTTAGCCGCCCAGCTGTGTTTAAATTTAGCTATCTATGGATATTTCTCTACTAGAGCGTTGACTATAGAAACCTTCTTTCGCTCCTCTTCTTTTGCCTAGGTATATATTGGGTATCCTTTATTATCTATAGAGGCAAGCGTGCTGACGACTATTCGAACTTTAGCCTGAATAATAAGAATATTACTATCTATATTATGCACGGCTTGGTCTCTGAGCTTCTATATATTCACAAGTTGCTTAATCTTATTTGGACTTGAGTAATGTCCTTTCTTGCTGTCTTTAGCGCCATACTGTCCTCGCTCTAAAAGGGAAACAAAGCTAGGCCTTAAAGCTTTAAAAGATTTAGAAGATATAGGTGATAAGTAGAAGGGCTTAGAAGATCTAGAGGATAAAAATAGTAAGTAGAATTTGTATACAGGAGACGGTCTTTTATCTATAATCTGTGGATTTGTAATAGTTTAACTTACTAATTAGTAATTGCTTTCTAGCGGAACCTATAGAGGCCTTTTTTCGCTACCTACTAACGAACACCTACCTCCATCTTATCCTTACTTGTATACTACACGTTCGCTTACTATGCCGAGAATTATAACCTGCTACTGCGCGAACTGCATTGCAGTTCGGCTAGGAGGAAGGCCTATATTATGGGCTACTTTCTACAGGCACCGTAAACCGCAAGGCTACTAGTGGCGTCCTTAAGGCTTTTATATATGCACTTCCTGCCCTGAATACCTAGATGGATACCCTATTTAATAAGCGGCTTATTACAAACACATTACCCGCGTATAATAGTTACAGACTAGGGCGGCAAATATATTAAATTTGACTAGAATAAATACCTCGACCACTCTAGATGTTAATAATAGTGAGCTTACCGACCTCTCTAATGAGTTTGATATTGAGTAGAGCGGCAGCAGTGAGCAGGAAGAAGATGGTGAGGATGGTAGCTATGCGTTAAGCAACTATAGCGTTGATATACCGCCTACTGTTCGCCTTATTGAGGTCTTAAATGAGGAACACCTATTCCTAAAGCTTGTAGCTTGGTTAGAAGGCGTGCCCTGTAAGAAGCTTAACTCCCTTACCCGCATACTCTGCCTCTATAAAGGCATAGATCTGCCGAATCAGCGTAATAAGGAAAAAAGACTCCGGAAAATAACCAGGATCATGCCCTACTAAATTGACTGCTGTATTAGAGGCTGCATGGCGTATACAGGAGTGAATTTGGAGCTCGACTACTGTCTCTATTGCCTTAAAGCAAGGCTTAATTCGGTTACCAAATAGCCCCATAAGACTTTTATATATATACCGCTTACCTCGCGGTTATAGATACAGTACAATAATCTAGAACGGTTAGCTATATTGAAGTTATATTAGCAGAGGCTTTTAAGCTTAAATATAAAGAATGGCCAGCGCCTATTTCAAGACGTCTTTGACGGTGATTTATTCCTTAACTTCTATAGGTAGGAGCTTAACTTATTCAGCAATAAGCACGATATTGCCCTTTAGCTGTTGCTTGACGGTGTTTAACTAGATAATAGGAAGACCTATAAGGTAAGCAAAATAAGCAAATTAATTAAGGTTACTAATATATATAGGTAACTCCGGTCGTCCTTTATAACCTTAATCTCCCACCTGATGAGCGCTATAAGGTTAAGAATATACTTACGAGCTTTATCTTACCCGGTCCTAATGCGGCTAAGGACCTTAATTCCTTTCTATGGCTACTGGTTAACGAGCTTCTAGAGTTAGAGAATAGTATTTAGGCCTTTAATGGCTATACTAATATGACATTCTAAATGTGAGTATAGGTGACTCTAGTTACTAATAGGCGCTATATGCTTATTGAATTTAGCAGCTAATGCCTCTATAGGTGACGGTCTAGCTCTTGTAGATATTATAGGCATAAAGCGTTCTGGTAATGCGATTAGGCCATGCTGTACATATTCTATTAAAGCAGAGCGACGTGCTGATATATAAGGTTCCTATTATGTCCCTTATATATAATACAACTACGAGAACCAGCCGCTACGCCAAAATCTTTGGCTTGTGATTAATTTAGTTAATTAAACTGCGGATGATAAGTATAGAATAAAGTATGGAATTACTTATAGTAGTATACTACTAGAGCTCTAATTGATATATTTTCCATGGTCATTTCCTGCCGATATTATGCACTGCGTTCTTTTAAATATTACGCCCTTTTTATATCGCTTATGGAATAGTACAAAGCTAAAGATTAATGACGCCAAAACCAGAGGTGAATATGTGGATAGGTTTCCAGAATTATCTTCCTACTATTTGAGAGATACTAAGCTTAGGATGATTAGCTTAGTGTTAACTAAATCAAGATCTTAAATACCGGTATCTATTGCCCATATACCTTGTCGAATTGACAGAGACTATACAGGATTTAAAGCTAAGGAATGGGAGGCCTGGTTACTCCGATTTGGAAACTTTCTACTTAATGGAATTCTCCCTAATAAGTACCTTGCGAACTTCTACATACTTAGTAGGTTCTATTCACTGGCTACTTAATATAAGCTTACTAAAAGCGATATACCTTATATTTAGGAGCTCGTAGAGGAATTTATTTAAATATATAAGAAGCTATATTACCGCGGCGAACCCAAATGACTGCAAGTATATACCGTTCAAATTCACTACCTACTATACTACTCCGGCTATATTCAAGATCTAGGCTCGGCTCGACTATTTTAGCAGTTCTTTATGGAATGAATAAACGGTATTATTAAGCTAAAGGCTCGCTTAAAGTCCTAGATGCATGCTAGCGTCAGCAATGGAGTCCTAGTTACTGAGCACTTGAATTACCTTACCTTTATTATTTTACTGGATGAACCAACCTTAAAGGACAACATGCCACTACTATGTCTATTAGGCATATTTAATGTAAGCCTAACTATAATATAGCGGGCTCGAATTGAATACGCAGTAGATTACTAGCTTGGTAAGCCCCTCTTCTTTAAACGCTGCCACCTATGAAGCGACCTCACTATTGGATTAAGAAAGTCACAAAGACGTGATGATATTAATTGGGCAAGCTACTGTATCTACTATCGCGAACCCGGTATACAAGAGTGGTAATTTAGCGAGGTTGAATTCTTTATTAATGCTGCTGGCTCCGGGCGCTGGGCATATATTAAAAGCTTTACTAATATTAATATTAATAGAGGCCGTAGGATTATAACTTATAACGGCATAGGCACGGCTAGATGGATTAGAATTAAGTAGATTAAGTTATTAATCAGCGTGCTGCATAAAGGTAGTACAGGCGGCGTTAACTGTATTATTACTAATATTAATATATTTAGCTAGTAAATAACTATTCCTAAATAGGAAATTATATACTGGCTTAGAGGTAAGCGGAGACTATGCCATTTGATTTGGTTTATTGACTTTAGAGTAGCACGACGTCTTAGGCCGAAAATCCCTTTTACTGTCTCCCACCTACTACTAATAAAGTTGCCGCTACACGTGCTGTTTAATATACATATAATGATGTATAGGGAGCTTTTATATGATCGCTAGATCTATATTATTGCCGTCTTGGCAAGTAAATTGGATTTTTGGGGTTTTTTTCCCATTTTAATTCGTGGCTAATATAATCGCCAAGATTTTAGTTACATGACACCCTCTAAGAACGCACATTAGCAACGACGATATATTAACACTATAGTAAGATATTTATATATTTTGTATAAGCAGCTTCTTGTAATAACTAATATTAGTAAATCTGCCGTTTTGAATTTCTAAATTCGGGCGTTGCTGGGGCTATGTGTGGAGGCTGTCGATCGCGCTCCCATTACAAAATCGCGATTTGGAAAAGCTTGATGCAACACTATACTAAGCATTACTAGAATTTGCATATCTTGGATTTCTAACTAGCTCTTTTTTAAAGTCAGCAAGCCCGTTAATATATATAGATTAGTTGAACTAAGCTAAATATTAAGCCTCTCTGCAGCCTTAATTATATATATAAGATTCGTGCCTAATATGTATAAAATATACGTGCAATATGTATCAAAAACCACTGCATTTTGTATATAAAGTCTATGGATAAGTCTACGGATAAGACTCTCTATTTTGCATTTAAATTCAGCTCTATATACACCAAAAATTTGCCTAATATGCACGTAAAACTTAATCTAAAATGCATTAATTTTATATGCATATTACAGAGCGTAAAGACCGTAGGGATAGGATATTAGAGCTAATTCTAAGGCTTAAGCAAGTGATTACACCTAGACTTAGCTGGTTTGGTATATTCTAAATAGAGCGACAGAGCCACCTCGCTTATGTCTCTTTTTGGGTTTAGAACTTCTTCCTAAAGGTTATTTATATCTATGTTTGTATTAGAAGGGATCCAATCCACCTAGGCGCCCTAATAATATTTAATAACACTTACCTTCCAGCTGAAATTGGCCGCTTCGATTGGACCCCTCTGGTAGAGATATAATCCCAACACTAACAATTATAGAATTAGAATTCTCTATAGATGGGTATATATCTTTAAGCGCATTGTAGACGTAATCACGCTTATCTTTTTTAAAACTGTCTCCTACTATAAGTATAATACTATTCGGATTTCGAGTTTCTCGTAGAAGGAAGTTATAATAGTAGTTAACTATATCTTCTGCGAAATTGGCATAGAATGGTCTCTGATATTGCTATACTTTAAAATAGAAGAATCCTGCTATGGTAATAACTGCTATCTGTGGTATTTCTAAGAGCTTCGTAATACGAAGACGCCCTAAATTAGGTGCTTCTTGCGTCGCTAGCTGGCTTTCTATCTATACGGAGGAGAATATAATTGGGTAAGAGTAGTGGAAGTAAAATGTATGAAGGAAGCTGGAGGTGGTTAAAGTAAAAAGGTATATATAGTGTGTTTAAGCTGGCAAGTTCCAACTATCCTAGGCATTTCTTATATTAAATAAAGACCTAATGGCGATTATACGCTGAATTTCTAGAGGGGCCCTCTAGCACTTTAGGCTAGCATTAGAACGCTATAAATATAAACTTATTCTATCTGTAATTATAAGATAAATCCTAGGCCAATCTAAACTTGGTCCACTAGTGCAACTATTTAAAACCAGCTACTATGGGTTATTGGAAACTATACCCTATAAAGTTAAGGGATTTGCTTATTACAACACCCGCTATCGCACCTATAGTGACGGGAGTGCCTATAAGAAAGATATGGATAGCTCAATACTTAAAAAGCCTTTAAATATTTAAATATTATTTAATAATATAATTTTATCTAGATGTTAAAAGGTACCGAATCCTTATTAAGAAGTATTGAATATTAATAACAGCACTAAAGGAGCTTGTATTAAATTAAGAATAACGAATTTAAATTAGGTCTAAGCTCTAAGACCCTTATAGAAAACTTTCCCCAATTACTGTTTCTATTTATTCTTATAGAGGTGGGGTCTAAACACTGCTATAGCTGGGGCTACCGCCACTCTTAGTAATAATATTATATATAATACAAAACCTATAGAAGATTATATATGATATAAAACCTACAAAAGATTTTCGGTTAGCGTACTGCCTTAGTGTTTATAAAGGAGAAAAAAAGGGCCTAAGATATACGCTGCAGTAGGAATAAATACTTAGTGTAACGATATATCTCCAACAGCAAGTAGTATAGTGGAAAAAAAAACAATGGCACTGGAAAGTGTAGTAAAATATAGTAAACATAGAAAGGTAACTAAGAATAGATAGCGTATAATTTGGATTAAATAAACAATCCTGGTATTATCTGTTAGATTAATACCTGTATTATTAGTCCTTGCTGTCTGTTCCGCTATTAACAAGATACGCTACTTTAATTAGTATATTTAGGCTCAAGGAATGCGGTTAGAATACCTTTATAATTGGAAATTAATAGGCCAAATTATCTAATAGCACGTAAAGCGATAAATCCTACTGGGCATTAAGTGTAAATAGGTTAGGTATAGGACCCGTATAATATTTAAAAAACTCTTTTATAACTTATTTGTAGTTATAAAAGATATTATAAAAGCTGTGTATATCTCGACTATTAGGCCTAGGTATATTAAGTATTTATTAGGTATAAATTACCCTTATATCTGGATATATTAGCTACCATTCACAGCCATAAGTTTATATTTAGGTTATTTTACTGTAGTTCTGAAGTGCTCTGTTAAGGGTATTTAAGAGTTTATTTCGTTCCTTATTACTAAAGGACAAGACACTGCTTGTGTACTTTTCTTTATTAAAATCATTTAGTGCTTTTTCCGCCTTATAGACCTCCCACTGGCGATATAAAATTACTTATATTTGTGCTTGTGCGAACCGCCTAAATATCATAAAGTTCGGATTTAAAGACATTATTGCTGCCGTCTTTAGAATGCCTTTAGTGTAGTTATTAACTAAATGTTGGTTAGCGGTGGGCATAGATAGCTTAGCTTAGGATTGTTTACTCTTGCGAAACCGCATCTCTTGATATTGGTCATTACCATTATTGTATCGATAAGAGAGAATGCGTTAAAGAAGTAACAGCTTAGGTTTGGAGTTGATATCTATATTATAAGAGGGCAAGATGCCTCGCCGCGTATTATTAGAGGGCATGGTATTTACTCCTTACGGACTCTTTGATTAGGGGAGTTGCTAATATTATAAGGTGTAGATTGTAACGCGAAGGGTATAGGGCTCTTGCTACCTTTTATGTTATAATGCTTACTTAAGACATAGCAGGGGGCGCGCTAATTGCGGTATGTTTGGGCTTGAGAGGTCAACTAAGGCTGTATATAGGCGTGCGGTAGGTAATAAAGACTGGTAAATGTGTGTCTAATGCGTTAAGTCTAGATTACGGATAAGGGGTTACGGCCAAAGTATATTTAGAGGCTGTAAAACGCCACAGAAAATGGGTAATTGGTAAAGGTTGAGGGTAATTGGCCTGCTATATAAGGTTTGACCAAGCTATATTCCTGGAGTCTTTATATGTAGGCTAAGCATTTAATGTAACGTATATACCTATAACTCGCACATTTTAACCCTTGCCTATATTTGTACGCTTTCTTGTAATACTTGCACTTATAGCAATAATATTTCCCTTCTAAAGGAGTTAATCTTAGTTTCACTACCTTTGGGATTTGGTCCGGCTTTAACTTAAGTTCTCTTTGCTTCTGCTTATTACGGGCGGTAGTTTTAGGCGCTAGACAATCTTCGCTTTTCCGCTTACTTAGCCTAGCTAGTAGGGGTTAAAGGGTAGGTTACTGTACGGCTTGCATAAATTTAGTAAAAACTCGGTTAAGAAAGTTTTAGTACTACAATATACTAGGCATCTTGGCAATTTCTTCTCTATAGAGGGCTAATAGAGGAGGGGCTAATATTAAAGTCCCTAAAGTTGTATGACAGATGGCAAGGCGCAGATTGCGGCGTGTATTAGAAAGGTTGACTTTATATATACGCGTCCTATGGGTGATAAGGGGTAAATGGAGGGCAAAGAGTGTATATATAGCAGGTGACTTGCCTGCAAGTATTACCTTTAGGATTGAATAAGGGTTGGTAGGCGGGATTAATATAGCTATATATTTGTTATTTAGAGGCGCTGCACATAACAAAGACCGGTTAGTAGTCGCGTGTAGTGTGCTGTTTAGAGGTCTAATTGCAGCTATATACGAAGTCTGGGCCGCTAAATATTATAAAAGGTGGGAAGGGCACCGTAAATATATTTATATGGATAAGATACCGGGCGTTTAATGCATGTAGCGGCCTATATAGCGGCTAGCACGGCCATTCTAGCGTATGCTGCGCGGGATAAAGCGGGCGTGGAGGATTTAGGTTAGATTGTTTAGAGGGTCTAAAAAGGCGCAAAGAAATGCCGCCTTATATTTAGCTAGTACAAGCTCCGGTTGAAGATAGGGCCGTTAGGTTGAAGATTGTTGGCTAGAATATAGGAAGGGACTGGTTTTAAGATTGGATGAGATTCGACTATGCCCATATATAGATTAATTATAGGATGACAAGGGCTGCTAGAATATTTAAGTGCGGCGTTTTAGAGCATTCGGTCGAACTGGGCTATAGAGAAAAAAAAAAGGACGTAAATGGGGCAAATATGTTAGCCTCCTATGCGCGAGATATATCTGTCTTAGGAGATATACTTAAGAACACCTATAAGGTGCTAAAAAGGTAACCAACCCACTCTAAAGGCTTATATATAGTGCGAGAAACTACTTAATATAGGATTTAAAGCGAATTATAAACCTTACTTTTAGGATGGGCTTTTCTCCGTACGGTTAGGACCTGCTTAATTATGGACGTCGTGACGGCGGTAACCCCTACTATGGCAGCCTTAAGTCTTCTAGTTCTATCCTCGGTAATAAGAATGGTAGGCTTTGCTTCTAGATAGCCTCCTGAACGGTTTCCTTAAGCCTCTTAGTTGAGATTACGTTCTCTATAAGCCACCCTAATAATGACTTCGACTGAATTCCTCCCTTCTTTTATTATATAGTCGCCTATCTGCTTAGTTATAAACTGGTAAATAGCATTACTATATAGTGTGGTAGTAATTTGCACTTTCTTCCCTTCTATAATAGCAGCCCTGGTGCTATTGAGAGCATCTTATATAGCTATGCCTGTTAAATCTTTATTCCTTAATAGTATAAGGAGCTTAGCGATGACTAGATATTTTAGTTAGATACGCCTAAAAATCAATATTATATACAGCTACGCACCACTATTTGGAACTATAACGTTCTAATTATCCTTAAGTAGCATCTAAAATACCTCTTATTAATTAAGTAGTATACTAGTGTTATAAACTATAACCTAGTTTATAGGACTATTAATAGAGCACTAAAAGAAGACACGCTATATTATCTTACAGTGTAATTCCTAAGTAATATCCTATTGGGTGCCTTAAACTCTTAAGGTAGTGTACTTAATAAATCTATATCTATTGCATTAACTAACGGTAATGTATAGTTTGAGGGATAAGAACCCTCTTTATTAGTTTAGTACCCTAATCGGACTTATATAAATGCAGAGGACACAGACCATATATTAGATATTCGGTTATAATATATCCAGCGTTTATACTAAGATAAAGTTAGGCTAAAAGTCCTTAATTATGGCCTTTAATTTTATAGATGCGATTTGTTAACTAAGGCGTAGAATACGCTCTGTTCTTAATTTAATTATTAAGGCAAGTTTAAGAGAGCGCTCCTCTTTATTATATTTACTGTCAAACCACTATTCTAGGAAATAGTATTAACTCCAAATTTGTCTATATATGAGGTAATCTTCTGGTAACGGACGGTTGTTGTTTTGATCTTAAGGGAATAGATTACTTATAATAAGCGGCTTGTATCTCTTAGATTTTGATAACGTATTAAAAAAAGCAACGATTTTTAACTAGGGGGCGATGTCGCACAGCGATGTGCTAACGTATGAGATTGAAACAGCGATGGAAAGGAATATAAACAAAACGTGAATATAAGGAAGAACATTTTTGTCCCTAATACGCCGAAGAACAAGAGCTAAAGTTTAAAATGTTAGACAATAAGCACAGGAGAATGCGAAATTAGAGGACAATTTAAGGAGCTGAGCTAATAGCTCTTTATTAGAAAAGTGTTTTAGTTTTAGGGAGATTGGAGATAGTAAACGACTTAAATTATTATCTAAGGGAGTTAACGGTCGTTTAGTATAAGAGCCGCAGAGCGATTTTTTAGTGTATAACTAGAAGGTATGTCTGAGGATTAAGTTCTATAAGCCATAATTAAAAAGTCTAGTAATATTAGTAATGGCAATATAGACACCTTACTCTTTCTATTTAGCGGCTACGCGCCCAATATAATTATCTAATTGACTTAAGAACGATGTAAGAGCTTCTTTAAAGCCTTCTAATAATAACTTTTTAAAGAGAATACCGTGAGCTTTAATAAAACTTGTGTCTATAGGTAGAGAGTGTAAATATAACGTTCTAGAAAGGCCAAGGATTGGATATAGTAGTGTTAAGATAGATTCTTAGGTGATTATAAATGGCTAGACGCAGGTTAAGGACTATAAATAGTAGTAAAGTTGTTAGAGCGTATTGGGCCGCGCTAGTATAGCTAAATAATAGTATAGACGGCCTATAGAGGGGCTCTTATTAGCAGCTTTACTGTACTAGAAACGTGTAATACCTGCCTAGATTTCGCGATCGCGTAGGTTTTTATCTTTAATGGCTATGCGATATTAACCAAGATTACTAAGACATTTGATCTAAGTATCCTTAAATATAGGCACGGTTTTGTAGAGAAGAGCCATTATCTAATAAGCAAGGTATATAAAAGCGAGTATATAATCCAAACTTTCGGGCAGCTGACGGCGTAATAGCTTAAGGAAAGAGTAGATACTATATTTCTATATTCTAGCAGGTATAGAGTACTTAGATGCTAGACAATATAATATAGGGGAAGTAGAAGAATGTTAAGTGGCTAAAAAGAAGTCGTGATGCTTATATAGTAGGGTTCGGTGTAGAGTAATTAATGCTTGCCAGTAATAATTTGCTAGTTTAGAATTGGGATCTCCTTTAGCTTTAGGAAACGCAGAGGCCTAAGCTCTGTTTATATAAATACACTTTGTCTCTACTATTGTAAGACTAGCATATATATACTTTACTTCTAAGGCAAGCTGCTCTTAAGAAATAGGGAGTGAGTTAGGTTAAAGTTAAAGAGTTAGCCACTTAGAATATTAATTCTGGTTTTAAATTTCCAAAGGGCTAATAGTTAGTAGCTTCCCGTCATTAAACCAATTAGAGATGCGTTTGTTTGCGGCCTACTATAACTACTTCTTTTTTTTTCCTTAATGGTTATCGTTCTGTTTATTAGATAGTGGAGTGTAATTTTTAGAACTATCTATACTACCTATATCCGGTTCGCCAGCAATTCCTACTCTTATGGTTATAGTGTTAAATGTACTAGCTAGTTTATCTTTATCTACTAAGCCCTTAGCTGGTGTGTCCTTATCTGTTATGTCCTTATCCTATCCGCTCTTGCCTGGAGTACGGATTCCCTCGCTTTCCCTAGAAATTAATTTAGAGGAGTTGCCTCTAGTAGTTATCTAGCGTAATATATCGTCTTGGTTTTTAAGGCACTTGTCTTAGTTTCTAAGACACTCCGTATATAAGGATTGTGGTATATTGGTTATTAATGCAATTATTTATTTTTTTTAGAGATTGGTGCGGTAGGAAGTTAAAAGAATATTTAGCTATATAAGTATAAAGTAGCAACGCCAGGATTGGCAGCCTTATAGTAATAGGTATAGTTTGTAAAACTGTAAATATGTGTTTGCCTTTTCTTAACAACACCTTAGCTGCCTTCCGCTACCCTATCGCCTTAAATGCATAACCAGTATTTAGCGCTATATATTATAATAAAACGAGAACCTATGGAACGCTGTAATTAAGAAGCATTCGAAACTAGTGCCGCTATTTAAGAGTATAAGTAAGATGACGGATAGGTTTGTAGGGAGGCGGAGACTAGTGGAATTGACTTAAGAAAGAGTATACTATTGCGATTGCTAACTGGTATAATAGCTAAAGGGCACGCGTTAACGGATGTTTAAGAAATGAGATATACTTAACGTTATTAAGTTATTTATTTTTGCTGTCACCTAAGGTATTGCAGTAAATGGGCAAAAGGGGACTGAAGTTAGGGCTGCTTTTTAGCTACTATACCTAATATGGCTGGGTTATAAGGTATCCCTATAACCCGGCTATATTAGGTATAGTAAATCCAACTAATTGTAATGGCGGTAGTAGCATTTAGTAAAGTTAGTATTACACTAAACTATAAGTATTTTAACTATACCATTTTTGGGCAAGTGTGTAATAGTTTTGGGATAATTTAGGAATGCCTGTGTCTCTAAGGGTATATGCTTCAGCGCTACTTTTCTAATAGCTTGACTATATTGAGCCCGGGCTTTGCGGAAGTTGACTTGGGTTCTAGGAGGATATGGCGAGATCTTAATGAATCTTTAAGGGCAAGATAGGAAGATTAGATAATATATTGACCTTACTTACGCCCTATGCAAGGCCGAGAATGCAAGTTCGCCTTTAATCTACTTATTGCTCGCGGCCTTCCTTTCTATTACTGCTTTTCGCCCCGGTTGCCTTATTGCACTAGTCCCTTTTAAGGATGTATACTCTCTTTGCTTCTATTTTATTGGCGCTCTTAGTACCCTTAATTTTGTGCTGCATTTGGGTTGCATATTAGGCTGCTTATTATACTTGATCTATAACCAACCCTATCCATTGGGTATCTCTTGTTGCGCTCCTTTTATATATAATTTTTGTCTACCTAGGACTAGTAGCCTCTATATTCGCTGTACTTAAACCATCTACTAAGATTGCCGGCCTTTGGAATGTAATGGCTCTCTAAGCCTTAGTGGGCGCTGCATTCCAATAGTTACTTAACTATGATGTTAATTCCCCGCCATAGAGTCACATATATATACTAATTTTTATAGTAGCTTACGAAGGAGGTCGCGCTTTTTGGTTGCTCTTTAGGATAGTATAAAGTTCTAATGCTTGTTATCCCAAGCTTAACAGTATCTATCGGTGTAGGTTTAATAATAGGTTCCAAATAGTATGTGATAAAGAATATATCATAGTAGAGGCTAATGTTTTGCATAGGCTAAACCCTTTGGCACCACATATTTTGCGATTGGTATTGTCAATAATAGAAACTACGTTTATTTTATTCTTTGCGTATAAGCTAAGATAGGCTTGGCATTTATCTAAAGAGTGTGTAAAAGAGTGCAAGGAGAATAAGCCTATATATCCCTTTTTATTTGCAAATAAAGTGGTGCTCTTACTTTTAATTGCTGTAGAGCTTCCCCCATCTATAAGTTTAATCTTATGCCTTTGCAATAACAATCTTATTTTACTTAATCTTGATCTTATTGTGCTTGAGGTAAGTTTGATAATATATATAGCTTATAAAGTTGCTAATTGGCTTAGATCTGTCTTATTTTATCCTCCCTTAGAGCCGCTTGTTAGAGTTACCTAGTTACGCTTATATTAATCCAAAGCGATAAGCGTATTAATTCGAGACCAAATCCTACTGCCTTAGCTGGAAGGTTTCCTACGGTGGCTACCATAAGAATTGGACAAGAGATAAAGTAATTACAATACTAAATACTGGATGAGCGTGGCTAGGAATCGGTTTTAAATTCAATATAGACTTTAGGTTTATGAGCTAAACTTCTTGTATTATTTAACGCACTAAGGTTAACTGCAAAATATTAGATCTCCTTATATATTCTGGAATTAGCCAAATAACCTTCAATAACCTATATAGTAAACTTCTGGCATTGGCCATCCCTGCTAAGCGACAGTGTGATGCTCTGTTAAGAGATTTGACGTTGTTATGTATATTGCACTATGGTCCTTTAATTCGTGATTATATATGTAGTATAGCGAGACTGGCAGTGTTCTAGAAAATCCTGGATTTCCCTAATCAAATGGTAAAAAGCCGTTATATCCTCCGTAGGAGTAAGGGAGGATAGGACTAGCTGGAGCTTTAGTATATATATTTAATTCGCGTTGTCCTAGCTGCTAAGCTATAGACTCTACGGCTTTTTAGGGTATTTGTATTTCCATAGCGACTATCTACTATATTTGGGGTCTTAAGCTAAAGGCATTATTAGTTTATTATTATTATTATTTTTTATTTTTTATTTTTAAAAAGTTAGAGATAGGAAAGATAGTTAAGGTTATGTTTACTAATTAAATATCCTAGCTAACTTATTTTTCTTCTTGGAATCCCAGGCAATTTTCTTTTTAAGGTGGTTTCGGTATTGTAAACGGCAACTTATTGCGGTTCTTCCCTATATTTGCTTTGCTATCTTCTTCTATTTTATGCCCTCCCCCTAATGCTTAATAATTGAGGTGTTTTTATTTGGAGTCTACTTTTTTCCTAAGCTTTTTTCTAAGCTCTGCTTAGGTAGGTTCCCGTAAGGCTCTATATATTTACTAGAATTGAGAAGTAACTAGTTGTATAGGAATAGATTTCTAATGCTTAGCGTTTACGTCTATAGTTTCCGTTTAGTAAGGATGATTCCAGTATTAGTAATAAGGGAGACTCTATTAATGCTTTAATATCTATAATAGCTGATTTAGGCTAACCCTCTAAACGGCTAGCAAGATTACTTGCTTTGAAGTTTTGCAGGAGCGGATATATGGTGGGTTATTAAGGAGAAACTCTATGGGTATTCGCGTAGGCTTTGGGGCTGTGATATAAGCCGCCTACTTGCTAGGTAGTTAGAGTAGCTTATATACAGTCTTCCGTATCTAGTACTTAAGGCCAGCGAGGTATAGGTGTAGATTGGTGGTATATTTTGTGGAGTTGAGGTGCGGAAAGCAGCTGAGAAAGTCAATGTTGGCCCCTAGAGCGGCAGTATACTTCTTTAGGTAATAAGCTAGCTAGAAAAAGTAAGTGGTCTATTAGCTTAGTCAAAACCTAGGGACTGGTCAGAACCCCATTACCTATGTTATTATAGGTTGGAGTTAATTAAATAAAGTTTATTAGCTGCGAAGTAAGCGAGCTTAGTAGTCTTAGTAGCTGATCTGAAGCTCTCTGCTGGCAATATATAATTAAAGAGATCTAAGGGCCGTTTCCTTGGCACTTACCTCACGACGGTATAGTGGTTGCGACGGTTCTATCTCAGTGTGCTAACGAGTGTCTTTATATATAATAGTTAGAAACTCTTAAGAAATCTACGCGCTTATTATATAATCCTTATAATTCTTGGCTACTGGAGAATCCAATACTCTAAGCCGCCTTTTAACTATACCTCTTGGTCCTTAACTTAAGCTACCTTCTTCCTTAATTATTAGTCTAACTTGTTTGTAGTTATGCATAATTACTTTTATAAGATTAGTACTATGCTTTCCAATTATAGGTGCTGTGGAACAGCGAGAGCCCTATTTCTTTATGCGCCTTCTTTTACGTAACCGAAGCCTTTTAATCGCCACTTTACGGCTAGCGTTGTCTATGATGCTAAGTACTTCCATCTATTTAGATTCTTCTATTAAGGAGAGAGTAGATGCTTGCTTCTTTATTACTACTAGTTAGACAATTCTTAGACAATCTGTAACGTCTATACTCTTAAGGACGGCTTTAAGGACCTTTTTTAGCGTAAGTAATAGTATATATGCACTAGTAGGATCGTCTACCAAATACTTATAGAAGGCATGGAGGGAGGGTATACTTATACTACTAAGAAGGGATCTCTGACCCTCTTTATCTAGGTTGCTAAATGCCGTTAATAGAGGTTCTGTAGATATATTAAAGACCTTACTTAGTATATATATTTATTAGAGCGAGATAGAAGGCACATTATATAGGAGGAAGCTGTAGAGAGTATTTAGAACCGTTTTAAGGAACCCCTAAATTTAGAAGCGTGCCTATTTGGGCCTATAAGTGGGCCTATCTTTTTTAATATGCCTAGAGCCTAACCCATCTTTATAGAATAATCAATGGACGTCTTATTAAAAATATTGCTACTTATTGCTTTAATATTAATCTTAGTGCATATCCTCGCATTTTTATTTATAGGGGGTCTCTATTATTTTATTAGAAATTCTAGTTAATAAAATCTAGAATAACAATACTCCTGTTAACCTAAATTAGGTTGTCTTACTACCCCGACTTAGCTACCTACCTATTAACTTAGTTATTGACTTAGTTATCTACCCCTTGTTTCTATTGCTACCCCCTACCCCCCTTGTCTTTTCTATTCCCTATACCTTTCTTATGTATATATCTTTTCTTATAATTGGTGCATGGATTACTGATCAATAGCTCCTTATACCTTAATTAGCCTAAGTAACGTCTATCCCTGGGTTGCGCAAAACCCACTATGCCGTAAAATATAAAGGGTACTTTAACTTTACACTACTTAAACTCTGCATATACTTAAATGCCTATTATATTTTCCCATTACGTATATACTATAGGTAATCCTATATATGGCAAGCACCTTTGCACCCAAAAATTACTATTGCGTCGTTGTCGCCGCGCCTAATTTATAGAGAGTCTCCTTTAATTGCGAAATAGGCTTCTCCTGCTATAGCACTATTATTATGCTCTTGCCGCTACTAAAACCTATAGAATAGCTCTATCTAAGCCTGCGAACTTTACTATAGTATTTAAAAGCAACTATCTGCATTATGGTT
>Ga0307507_10002845_pt1 | contig 35059 bp, 6 predicted proteins | sample 7_EM_MG_FD_207223 | JGI IMG/M metagenome (GOLD analysis project Ga0307507, IMG submission 207223) | Populus trichocarpa ectomycorrhiza microbial communities from riparian zone in the Pacific Northwest, United States - 7_EM | ecosystem: Host-associated > Plants > Roots > Unclassified | place...
CTATATAAGATTGTATAAGATTATATTAGATAATATATAATAGTTAAATATATAGCATATAACTTTACCTTAATTGCATGTCAAGAAATATATAGTTACCTTTTAAAGTTGCTAAGTAGGTTAACTTGTAACAGTTCACCAGCACTACGCTAAGACACGAGACCGTCGCCTAAGAGGCTCCGAGACACAATCGACGCCACCCTCGTATGTCTCGGATACGGTTAAATATTGAGTCATAGACTACGGAGTTCCGGGTCTACTTTTATATATTTAGTTCACTTGATTTCCATAGATTTAGAATTAAGTCGCTCATTTAATTCCCACACTACACTGTTATAGTTATGAGTCTGGATTGCACTACCTGCTAAACCAATTAATCTACTACCTTATTTATGAAGTCACTACTTCTACCACCTTTGCAAGTGTCTTGAGCTTCTTCACCTACTAAACAAATGGACGGTCGCACCTGGCTGATAAACGTACCTAACTGATAAACGAACTGACGAATCAAAAAAATGTTAAAATAAGGTTTCGCCAAGACGCTAACCTAGGACCCTGCTTGACCTATTAAATTCTAAAAATGACAACTAATACAGACGGACCTCATTCAAAATTCAACCTTATCCTTGAAAAGCCATCTGATTGGATGCAATGGTTCTTTATTATTTAAGATACTGCTAAAATAAACAATATATGGCAGTACATTGACCTATTAAAGAAGAAAGACAAGCTTCTAAAGCTGGAACCTCTGAATCGGCCTATACCAAGAGACGTGCTTCCTACTGCTACATTGATAGCTAAGCTAGATCCAAACCAACTCATTGCCTATAATTAACTATACGCGGAATATAAGGACGACCTCCGTGTGCACTAGAAGCAAGAGCAAGCCATAAACAATATCAGCAATTATATCGTCTGTATAACGTTAGTAGCCTACCTCCCTCTTATTAAAGACCTTGGAACAGTATACAAACGCCTTTAAGAGTTAAAGACTGTACTCGCCCCTACTACTTTAGGTTAAAAGCGCGATATCCTAAATTAATATATGGCTCTTAAAGCCTATAACAAAAAGCAGAGCATTAAAAAATGGTTAAATAACTGGAGGAGCGTCTATAAGCTGGTAGAGGAATTGGAGCTTCCAGACGTATAGGGATTTAGGCCCTACTATGATTTTATATAAGCTATTAAAGCCATCTCTTCTAGTTTCGCAGGAGCACTGAAAGTAGACCTAATTAGGAAAGAACAAAAAGATAAAAAAGCCCCATCTATTATTGACCTTATTGAGAAATTTAAGGAGCACTATTGCATACAGTAAGCATCGTCTACCTCGACTGCTAATAACTCTGCATTTGTAACCCTTTAAAACAATTCTAATTTAGACTTTAATGGCAATTCCAATTCCAACAGTAATTTAAATTCAAGATAGAATAAGGAATGTATATGCGGCATCGTATATTGGTTTAATGACTGCTATTATATTGCTAAGCATAAGCGCCCTTAAGGATAGAGACCAAGGGCAGACGTCTAGAAGAAAGTAGATGAAGCTATCTTATCTACACCTTAGATTAAACGCATCGTTAATTAAATTTAAAAAAGAGAACAGGAAGCAAAGGAGAATAATCAGAATATAAAATCTATAATTAATTTTAATTCTAAAACCCCACCTTCTACTAAACTAACTAGCTATGCTGCTGTGTTTAGTACTGGTTAAATTCCTTTCGAACTCTAGAACACCTGGATACTTGACCCTAGTATAGATACCCACGTCTGCAATAATAAAGAAGACTTTACCTTCTTATACCCAGCAGTAGAAGATGACTACCTAATTGCTAGCGGAAATTTCGTGAAAATTCAAGCCTACGGAATAGTAACCATTACTGTTAATACACCTACTGGGAAGTCAAAAATGAAGCTATTCTATGTAGCACTTGCACCTACCTTTTTTACAAATATCGTAGCACTCTTAAGAGCTACTAATAACGACATCCATTTTGACTTAGGACGAAATGTGCTATACCGTCTAGCAACTGGCGAAACAGTCTACTATGTAAAACGACTAGGGGGTCACTAGGCACTAATGTATAGAGAGCCTAAAAATACCCTAGACTTAACAACTTAATTAACCTTCTTAATAGGAAGATTTCAACTAAGCCGAATAGCCCGTAAACTAATCGGAGCCATAGCTACAAGATGGCACAAGATACTCAGCCATGTAGGACCTAATGCTATTGTACAGCTTCCTAAGTACGTCATTGGCGCAGAGCTAACCGAATTTGAAACTAATAAACGAGCACCACTTAAAATCGAATATAAAGTTTGCTTATTAGCAAAGCACACGTAGCAGATCTCTTAAAGACGAGAACACGAATTTCCAGCCACTCAACTATTCAAATGGCTAGCATTTAATATTATCTACCTTAGAGTACCAGGGTATAACGGCGATAGATATACCATACACTTCTATTGTACGTATTCCAAATTTAACTTTGTGTTTACCTCCAAGAATAAGGACAAAGCTACCATCCTACCTACTATTTGCAAGACTCACCGCTTAATTAAGACATAATTCTACTAAGACGTTGTCTTCTTCTAGAGCGATAACGAACAAGCATTTAGACAAACGGAAGATACCCTAGATACGTGGTGTGCAGACAAAGGCATTACCTTTAAATGCCGAGCACCGTATACTGAGGAACAAAATGGCGGAGCTAAAAGATCTGGAAGAACCCTTATGGAACAATTAAGGTCTATACAGCTGGAAGCATCCTTACCCCTATCTTTAGGACCAGAAGCTTTCCTTACTACTAGCTATACACTCAATCGAACACCAAATGAGCAGCTAGGGTGGAAAACTCCGTACAAGGTCGCCTACGGCAAGCTGCCATCACTTACCCATATGCACGAATATGGTTGCAAGACCTATACGCTGAATAAACAAGTTAGAAAGGGAGACAAGCTAGCTCCTTATGCATTAATAGGACACCTAGTTGGCTATGATTTAATAAATATCTATCGAATCTGGATTCTAAGCCTTTACAAAGTCATTTAAACCAGAGACGTTATATTTAACAAGACCTCGTTCTATAACCCTAAGGGTCAAAACATTGATTACCTACTTAGGGAAGCATTAAAAGACACTATCCAGGTAATTAGTCTACTAGAACCTCTCTATAAGGACAAATCTGAGGATAAATCTATCCTGTATAGACCTACCTTAAATGCAGATTAAACGACTATATTAAACAACTCAGTAGAGCTTCCTATAAAGGACATTAAACAGCTACCAATACCTAGCAGAACGGTATCTCCGGATCTGCTAGAAACAAACACCACACTAAGAGGACTTTAAGACGATATCTTAGATATAATTAAAACAGGTTCTACCCAGCTAAGCAGTTTACCAGAACCGTCGAATATAGCTCCACGAGCTAATAAGATCTTGGCCAATCTTTCTACCAACCTTGTCCTACCAGAAGGTTCTAAACGAATTCAACGTCAAGCGTACGCAGTAGCACTAGCCAATATACCTACCCTATTTGGTTACTACGCTGGCTTTGCCATAGGACTAGTAAAGGACATTAACCGAACTAGATCCTCCCTGTATTGAGACAATCTTCTACCTAAACCAAGGAACCTTAAAGAGCTAAGAAAGCACCCTTTAACTACCGGCTTTTAAAAGGCTATGGAAAAAGAATATAACGACCTAAAACGCCGAGGGACATTTAAGACTGTCCTAAAGGAAGAAGCAACTAACGACCAGATCCTTCTGCTGAAATGGGTCTTTAAATACAAGTTTGACAGCGACGGTTACCTTCAAAAGCTAAAGGCTCGACTATATGTCCGTGGAGACCTATAGATCACCAAAGAAGAGACCTATGCAGTAACCCTAGCTGCTCGAATATTCCGTGCCCTTATGGCTATAGTAGCTGCATTCAATTTAGAGATTCGATAGTATAACGCTGTAAACGTATTTATAAACGTAAGACTAGTTAAGCTAGTCTACTGCTATTACCTAGAAGGCTTTAATTAAAATGGACATATCCTAAAACTACTTATGGCGCTATACGGGTTGAAGGTCTTACTACTACTTTGGTATAAAGAGCTTACAAATACACTAGCCAAATTCGGATTAAAGCCTATCCCAGGTACGAACTGCCTTTACACTAATGGACGACTTATTGTCTTCTTCTACATAGATGATATTGCCGTTCTATTTGCCAAAAAGGACCTTTGAAGATTAGAAGAATTCGAAGCTAAACTTCTATATTGATACAAGATCCGTGCACTAGGAGACCTACAATGGTTCCTAGAAATTTGAATTAAACGAGATTATATAAACAGAAAGCTCTGGCTCTGCCAAGATTTATATATCGAAAAGATAGCCAGTCGATTTAATATTCAACCAGGAAGATTTCCTAAGTTACTACTTCCCGTTGAAGAACTGATTCCGTCCGACCAGCAGACGAACCCTTAAAGAATACTAGCCTATTAGCAACGGGTTGGTTCTCTTGCGCACCTCGCCGTATTTGGAAGACCTGATATTGCGAAGACGCATTCTAAGCTGGCCAAATTTCTCACCAATCCAAATTAAAAGCACCTCAATGCATTAAACCAAGCCATTGCCTATTGCCTTGGAACAAAATCTACAGCTATTAAATACTCTGGCGAAGTATTCGGAGCACACGTCTACTTCAGAAACCCTAAAGGAGAAGACGTCACCTTTTACGGAGCATCCGACGCAGCATTTGCGGACTATAAAGAGACTAAACGGAGCTCTTAAGGATACCTTTTTATGCTATTTGGAGGACTAATCGATTGGAAGGCAACCCTACAACGATTAGTGACTTGCTTAACTACTAAAGCGGAGCTTCTCTCCCTATCTATGGCTGCTGTTGAAATTATCTGGTGGCAGCGTTTCTTTGAGGCAATTGGTCTCAATTTAGAACGCGATTTTACCCTGCTATGCGACAATATGCAGACTATACGACTCCTAAGACAGGATACACTAAAGCTTGACACCAAGCTATGACATATCGACGTCCATTAGCACTGGCTTAGACAGGAAGTCCAAGACAAAAAGATCGACGTATAATGGGTCCCTATAGACAAGATACCTGCCGACGGTTTTACCAAGATCCTACCCCGTCAAAGGCACGAGGTATGGATAAAGCAATTAAATCTGGTGGACATTTGACATTAGATCACTGCTACAACTGACAAAGACTCTTAAGTATCACCCTATACTACTCCTAAAGTTGTATCTAAATTTCCTATTTTGGTATAGCTTCTATCTTTGTTTTATTTTCTACAGCTTTAACTACACCGTAAAATCTGGGGGGGTGTGTAATAGTTCACCAGCACTACGCTGAGACACGAGACCGTCGCCTAAGAGGCTCCGAGACACAATCGACGCCACCCTCGTATGTCTCGGATACGGTCAAATATTGAGTCATAGACTACGGAGTTCCGGGTCTACTTTCATGTATTTAGTTCACTTGATTTCCATAGATTTAGAATTAAGTCGCTCATTCAATTCCCACACTGCACTGTTACATAACTGCGTGTTAAGGAACATATAGTTAGCTTTTAAAGTTGTTAAGTAGGTTAACTACATGTTATTTAACTTTTAAAGTTACTAAGTAGGTTAATTGCGTGTTAAGAAATATATAGTTAGCTTTTAAAGTTGTCAAGTTAGTTAATTGCATGTTAAGTTAGTCAAATTGCGTGTTAAGTTAGTTAATTGCATGTCAAGTTAGTTAAATTGCGTGTTAAGTTAGTTAATTGCATATTAAGTTGGTCGAATTGCGTGTTAAGTTGGTTAATTGCGTGTTAAGTTAGTTAAATTGCGTGTTAAGTTGGTCAATTGCATGTTAAGTTAGTCGAATTGCGTGTTAAGTTGGTTAATTGCGTGTCAAGTTGGTTAAATTGCATGTTAATTACGCGAAACGCGAAAATTAAAGTCTACTTAAATCTCATCCTGCGAATATTTTCCCGATGTACTGTAGGAAGGAAGTAAGACTTTTTAGTTACTATAGGAGGTAGACAAGGTCTCTTAGGCCTTGTAGTTAGGGGGTAACTCTTAATTAGGGGGTGTTACTAACAATTACAATATCGCAACGCAGCCTAATCGACCTCCCCTTCTAACAATGAATAGGCAGGCCTTAACTAATAAGAGCTACCTAATCTAGGAGGATACCTCTATTAGGAAGGGACCCCCTAAAAAAACGTCTACTAAAACAACCTAGAGCAGATTCTAGATAAATACTTAAATAAGAAGGCTGAACTTATAGCGAACACTTATACGCGGTTAAAGCCACGGCTTAACTATAGTGTACTCTATAGAACTAGAAGAAAGGAGCTAGCTATAAAAGCTACTTACCTTATCCCGGCCTTCGCCTATATGTTTATAAGTGCTTTATCGTAGCCTTAGTAGATAAATATAACTAAAGGACTACCTCCGGAGCTATGCAACTAGAAGGAAGCTATAAATTTAATATTTAAAAAGGAGTGGAAGGCTGCGGTAGATAAGAAATAAGAGTCTTAAATAGTGAATGTCTTATTTAAGATTGTTAAACTTCCACCTAGAACTAAGGCTCTACCTATTAAATAGGTCTTTATATACAAATTTAATAAGAACAATGTTCTATTTAGATGGAAAGCAAGACTAGTATTATACGGTAATAAGCAGCGCCTAAAAATCGACTATAGTAACACATTTACAGGTATCGTTCGCCCCAGTATATTTAAGCTACTAATGGCTCTAGTTGCCGTATATAATTTAGAGTGCAAATACCTAGATATAATTACGGCCTTTCTTAATAGGAAGCTTGACCGTAAAAATATCTATATTTAGCTACTAGAAGGATATCGTTAATATCTAAAAAACAGCATTGCCCTTATAGGCCTACTGCTTAAGGCTCTCTATGGTCTTAAGTAGGCGCCATACCTTTGGTATAAAAAGCTTAAGAGCTTCCTTATTAACCTTAAATACATACCAATTCTAGCCAACCTATATATCTTTGTTAGCCAGCAAAGTAGCTAAATTATTATTATCTATGTCGATAACCTTATCTTAATTAGATAAGATATATAGACAATTAAACTACTTAAAGAAGCACTTAGGAACAAGTATAAAGTAAGAGACTTAGGTCCAATTGCATACTACCTAGGCATTCGAATTATAAGGAACCACTAGGTGCAATTAGTTTAACTAGTATAGGACGCCTATATTAAGAAGATCCTATATACGTTCTATATAGAAGATTGCGCACCAGCCTTTATACAAATTTACCTCTTTATAGTAGACTTTAAACCATATAAGCTTAAGGATTAAGTACCGATAGAGCTAGTAAAACGATATTAATCGCTAATAGGCTCTCTACTTTATCTATATAATTAAACTCAGCCTAATATAGCTTAGGCTATAGGGAAGCTCTATTAGTTCCTATATAACCCTACTAAACTGCATATAGAAGCTGCAATATAGATACTCACCTACTATATAGGGACGGTTAACTTTGGTATAGAGTTTAGCTTATCCTAAGGGCAGCAGCCACCTCTAAAAGCCTTTACTAAGGCGTTAGCTACGGACTATACTTGTGACGGTGCTGGGGCAACGCTACCTGCCATACTTAGTGGACCCTAACTCCTGCCAACCAATTAGGATTTTCCATCCCCAGGATAGAAAATCGCCATTGGCTCGCTTACTACTAGCGCCTTAGCGACCCCTTTATATCTTGCCAGTCTCTAACAGACTTCTTCTTCTCCTTAGCTTAGTATTTTTATATGGTAGTAATCTACAAGCTTCGGTTCAGAAGCATTTGTACAAGCCCATTATATTATACTAAGCTCTCCCTACATTGCCTGGGAAGGCCTCAATAATATCCCACCCCAAAAAGACCTTCGTCTGCAACGACACGTTAACGCGTTATACTCAGACATTAAAAAACCCACACTACTACGCCTAAAAAGGCCCTGACAATATCCTACTTTATAGGCCAGACTGTACTTAACCTACACCTATAAAAGAACCCCAGAATTGAAACCAAATTATACAATTCTAACAAACCTTAGGAAGCTGACAATGGCACCTAAAGCGAGCTTATCTAAAAGACCTGCCTCTACCTAAGAGGAACACGAGGTCTAGTTAGGATCAGAAATTAAAAACAATAACGACGTTACAGGTGTACATAAGCAGATTTATGCCCTTGCAGCTAATTAGAAGGTTGATTGTCTTCAAGCCTAAAGTATATAAGAGACTCTAAAGGAGATCCTAGAAAGCCTTGCTGCCTTATAAAATAGCCTAGCCTCCCCTTTACGAAGCCTTAGTTAACCCATTCGCTCTACCAAATGCGATACACTAGAGAGTATAAATACAATAATAAAGCAATTAAAGTCCGTTAAGCTCCCTGACCCCCCACTATTGTTAAACGGCGTAGACCCGACCTTTAAGAACTAGAGAATCTAGGTGTAAGGAAAGCTTCGTATTAACTACAACTATTTCCCCTCTAAAGAAGCTAAAATGCTCTACCTCTTTGGTTGAACCATTGGGGACGCCTAGCGACACCTTTAGGCTAAGTTTGAGGACGAGTTATTTGTTCGGTTTATATCTGTTAACGAGATAATATAGTACCTGGCTACTATCTATGTTAATCTAAATAAAGTACGGGATGCCTGTTACGACTATAATTGCCTAATAATGAAATTAAACTAATCCTTTACTGAGTTCCAGACTCAATTCTTACACCTAGCAGGCGAAGGCTAGGTCCCCCCTAAGAACTATCGTTTGGACCTATACAACAAGCTAACAGTCTGACTACAAGAGAAGATTGTGGTAGCCTTAGACGACCTATTAACCTACTAAAGACTTGCAGCCTAATATTTATTACTAGATTTAGAACTAAAACGAATTAATGCTTGCTCTGATTAACTAAAGAGGTCCCATAGCAACCGCAACCTATCCGCTACACCAACGGGAGCTAGCGTTGGAAGACAAACCATAACCGCCCTTATACTAAAAGCGGTTATAACTGCCTACTAGCGAACCTTGCCCGACCCACTATATACTATACCTTTAACTAATGCTTGTCGCAATACCCTAATTGACCCTACCACGGTCACGTGCTTTAATTGTGGAAAGGATGGTTACTTTGCTATATCCTGCCCAGAGCTAAAGGATACGGGTAATATTAAGGAGATAGAGAAAGAAGAAACGCCTGATAAGTTAGGAAAAGAAGAACCCTAGGGAAAGACTCCCCCCTAGGGTATCCTATTAATTTTAAAGAGATTAATCTGAGTTAGCTAATGGGTAGAAAACACTTTACGGTTCCATGTACAGTATCTTAAAATAGATATAGAGTTAATACAACTGCCCTTATTAACACTGGAGCAAATAGCTTTGCCTTTATAAATACTGCTTATATAAATAACGTTGCTAAGTTCTTAAATGTAAATGCTACCCGACTAGAGAAGCCTGTTTAAGTAAAAGGCTATAACGGCTAAGCTGGTAAGCCGGTTACCCATATCTTAAAGCTATATATTGCTATTAATGGACGACGCTAGTTTAGTATCCCCTTTTATATCCTAGACCTAGGGTCCTATAACATAATCTTTAGCCAAAAATAGATGTCCTACTTTGATATTTGGCTAAACATTTAACAAAGATAGTTTGTCTGGCCAGAGAGTAGACCAAAGTTACCCTCCTTTGTTAGAGAGATCCGTACTGACTATAAGACATTAGCCGCGAAGGCCAATCCTATCTACTAGTAGGATGTTAGGGACCGCGACCTAGCTTTCACTTAAGAAGATGCCCGTTGCGAGGCTAGTAAGAAATCCGTACTAACAAGGATACTCCCCCAAAGGACTATAGTTAAGGAGGACTCTACTTACGGAAGTAAAACAGATAGTAATGTAGACGACTTCTAAATTACAGAGATCCGGCTAATAGGGAAGAGGACATACTAATAAGACTTAGAGGATAACCTTTAGAAGATGCAATAAGAGCTAAAAGGAGTAAAGACAACACTAATACGCTAAAAGCCCCTAAGGCCGCGGACACCCCTACTACCACACAACCCCCCTATAGTAGATATCGCGGCAATTAGCGCTATAGGTTTCCACTTTAATATATATTAGAAGGACAACGAGGTCTTTATAACTAGCTTATACGAAATTAACCAGATTATTAACAAGAAGGAAGAAGGGCCAGTAGAGGAAACTAATAAGGAGTTAGTTAAGCGCCTCCTCCCTATATACCTCTTAGACTATAGAGACGCGTTCTTAAAAGCAGCCTTAGATATACTGCCCCCCTACCAAACCTATAATTATAAGATTTAACTAGAGGCCGACAACTCTCTAGGCTATAGCCCCCTTTACTAGCAAACTATAGAGGAACTAAAAGCAACTAAGTAATACTTAATTAATAACCTCTATAAGGGGTTTATTAAGCCAAGTTAGGCCCCTTTTGCTTCCCCTATTTTCTTTATAAAGAAACCCAATAAAGGCCTCCGCTTCTACATTAACTATTAGAAACTAAACGCCATTACTTAGAAAGATTATTACCCTCTCCCCCTAATTAATGAGACCCTTGCACGTTTAAGCCAAGCCAAAATCTTTACTAAGCTTAATGTCCGCCAAGCTTTCTACTAAATTAGAATGGACCCTATATTAGAGGATCTAATAACGTTTTATACCTGCTACAGTTCTTACAAATGCAAAGTTCTTCCTTTTGGACTAATAAATGGGCCAGCCACGTACCAACGGTATATAAATAATGTTCTTTTCGACTACCTTAACAAATTCTATATATTATACCTAGACGACATTCTTATATACTTGGATAATAAACTTAAGCACCAAGTTCACGTTAAAAAGGTCCTAGAGAGGCTGCGGAATACAGGCCTATAAGTTAACATTAAGAAATGCGAATTCGGAGTAAAACGAATAAAGTACCTTAGGTTCATTGTTAGCACGGAAGGAATTAAAGTTAACCCTAAGAAGGTTAAGGCGATACGCAACTAGAAACCCCCTTATACTATAAAAGGCATCTAGTCCTTTCTAGGCTTCTGTAACTTCTACTGTTGGTTTATCCGTGACTATAGGGTTATGGCTAAGCCTCTTATATAACTAACAAAGAATAATACGCCTTTTGTTTTTAATAATAACTATATAGAAGCTTTTAAGGAGTTAAAGGACCGACTTACCTCCTCCCTAATTCTCCGTCACTATGACCTAGACCTTAAATTAATACTAAAAACGGACGCCTCTGATGGAGTAGTAGCGGGAGTTCTTTTATAGTTATACCTAGATGGCGAGTGGTACCCTGTAGCGTTTTTCTTAAAGACAATGGCCCTAGCTAAGTGTAACTACGAGGTACACGATAAGGAAATGCTGGCTATTATATAATTATTGTCCCAGTAGCGCGCAGAGCTTAGAAGTATAGACTCTTAGATTAAAATCTATACTAATTATAAAGCCCTTAAGTATTTTATGATAATAAAGCAGCTTACCAGTTAACAGGCTAGGTAGGCTGAAATACTCTCCCAATTTTTCTTTATAATTATGTACCGCCCTAGTAGGTAAAATTCTAAAGCTGATGCCCTTACCCGGAGAGAACAGGACGTGGAACTATAGGATAAGCTAAAGGCTTAGTACTAGATATGTGCCCTTCTCTGTCCTAAATAGCTTAACCTACGTATTCTTAAGGAACTAAACTCTAAACAGAATAAGCTGGCGCCTATAAAAGGAGAAATCCTAGATAAACTAATAGGACTAATTAACCGCATTCTAATCGCGAACCGCACAGCCGAATCCCTAAAAGCCCTCCGTGACTAAGCTACGGAAGGCGACCCTAATTTGGAAATAGAAGACGGACTGCTCTTATACTAAGAACGGCTTATAGTTCCAGATGTTAACAACCTACAAACGGAGCTAATCCGTGAAGCCCACTGTTAAGTCTCTATGGCGCACCCTAGTTAAGACAAGACCCACCAACTACTAGCGCCTCGCTACTACTGGCGAGGACTCCTGTCCGATATAGAATGGTTTATTAGGAATTATCATGCTTATAAACGGGCAGATACCCCCAGGGATTAAACCCCTAGATAGTTATAACCACCGCTAGTTCCCAAACGCCCTTAGCAGTATGTTATAATGGACTTTAAATTATTCCTAAAGGACAAATATGGCTATAATATGGCCTTTATAGTAGTTAACTAATTAAGCAAGCAAGCCATTTCCCTCCCTTGCTTTAAGACTATAACCGCAAAAGATATGGCCCATATGTATATTAATAATATTTACTGGATCCATGGCGCTCCTAAGTTAATTATCTCTAACCGTGGACCCTAATTTATATTAGACTTCTAGGATGAATTCTGCCGCATCCTTAGGATTAAGATTAAGCTCTCTACCGCATTCCACCCTTAGACTAACGGCTAAACCGAGATTATAAACTAGTACCTTAACTAACGACTTCGCCCCTTTGTCAATTACTACTAGGACAACTGGTCGGAACTACTACCTATAATAGACTACGCACAGCTTACGCTCCCTTATAATAGTATAGAAATGTCGCTATTTGAGTTAATCTATGGATACAAGCCACGAACATCCTTTAATTGGGATAGACCTATAGGACCTATAACGGCCCACGAACGCCTCAGCTATAAAAAGGCCTAGACATTCGCTAAGAGAATGCACGGAGCCTAGGAGACTGCCTAAGCAATTATAAAAAAAGTACAAGAGAAGAAAGAGGCTGACGTAAACCAATATTGTCATAAGGTAGACTTCCACGTAGGAGATAAGGTATGGGTGTTAATAAAGAACTAGAAGACCTAGAGGCCGAGCCACAAGCTAGACCACTAAATGGCTAGCCCCTACGAGATCCCTAAGAAGGTAGGGCACTCTTTTAAGGTTAAGCTACCAGAGTTAATAAAGATCCACCCTGTCTTCTCTCTAGACCGACTGCGGAAGGCCGCGGATAACCCATTGCCTAGATAGTACAACAACCCCCCGCCGCCAATTCAGATTGCAGAGGATGAGGAATGGGAAGTTAAAGAGATCTTAGCAGTTAAGAAAGACCGCGGTACCCTAAAATACCGTGCGAGCTGGGTAGGTCACGATGAAGATCTAGAATGGTACCCCGCATCTAATTTTAAGTACTCTCCCTATAAGCTACGGGACTTCCACCTAGCCTACCCTAACCTCCCTGGACTACCACGCCAATTAGAAAGCTGGATTAAATGCTAGGAAGAAGGGGTGGATAACTATAACAATTTAGATAACAATAAGGAGCTCGGACAACGCCTAAGGGCAGGCTTTTTTGGGAGGGGGGGGTGATGTAACGGTGCTAGGGCAACGCCACCTGCCATACTTAGTGGACCCTGACTCCTGCCAACCAATCAGGATTTTCCATCCCTAGGATGGAAAATCGCCATTGGCTCGCTTACTACTAGCGCCTTAGCGACCCCTTTGTATCTTGCCAGTCTCTAACAGACTTCTTCTTCTCCTTAGCTTAGTATTCTTGTATGGTAGCAATCTACAAGCTTTGGTTTAGAAGCATTTATACGAGCCCGTCACAATACTACGCCTAATTATAATAGGGAATATAGCGGAAGTGCACTAGGTAATATACCTAACCTATAACTATACGGCTATAGCAATATAGTGTTCGCCAATACGGTCGACAGGAAGTTAACTTCTAGCTATATCTATAAGCTAGCGGGTAGCCTAGTTTCTTATAAGTTAAGTAAGTAGTTAATACTTATAACCTTAACTATAGAGGCTAAGTATATAGCGATGACATATATAGCTAAGGAAGCCTTATGGCTCCGTTAACTACTTATTAATTTAGGCTATACCGGAAAGGATCTACTACCAATATATTTATATAGCAACAATTAACCAGCTACTAGCTTTGCTAAAAGCAACAACTACCACGCGTGCACTAAGCACTTTAAGCTATACTAGCACTATATTTGTAACAAGGTTTAAAGCGGCGTAATTTACCTATAGCACGTTCCTATGGGCGATATAGTGGCCGACGGTCTTATAAAGCTACTATTAACGGTTTAGTTTAGGAACTTCGTTAAGCAGCTAGGCCTTGTTTAATACGATATAGACACTAAACCTAAGTAGGAAATTATACATAGGTCAGCAAAACCTCGGAGGGTACGCTATTTAATAATTCTAACCAATGCTAACGACTTTTAAATAGGGGATGGGAACGATATAGAGCTCGTAATAGGTAATCAATTACAGCTTAGGGAGAGGTCAACTAGGACCTATAATATACTTAAAAGATTACAAGGTGTTTCTTTTATATATTAATAAGTTTAATACTAGTTTAGGAAGAATCTACTTTTATTTTTAGTGGAGTACTAGGGGGTATAACAATGGTTCTAGAAGAGTCCTCTATATGCGTTTCCTGCTTACATAAGCAGATTCCCTTTATTTCCATTTTGGTCAGTATCCTTAGCAATTACTTTAGCCACTATAGACATAGGCCTATATAGAGGCCTATGTTCGTCATAGTTAAGGAGTGAGATATTTATTCTTTCTAATATTATTCAGTTTATCAAGAGCTACGGTTTACTATAGTTTTCTTATCTTCTGCAAATTCGCTTAATAAGAGCCGCCTACATTAACGACGCGCATTAAAAAATACACCCCTTATAACCCCACTAATATAGCTCTATTCTAGCGTTATAAAATAAGCCCTTATTTATATAATTGAGGGCTATTTTAGTAGAGTTATAGGGGGTGCTTGTTTAGGGTAAGAGCCCGCCCACGTCACAACGCGTATTAAAAAATACACCCCCTATATCCCCACTAATATAGCTCTATATTTTATAAATAGAGGTCTATTTTATAGTTCTATTCTAGGGCTATAAAATAAGCTATTATTTATATAAATTGGACTAATATTGGTGGAATTATATAGGGTGCTTTGCAACGGCTAGAAAACTTAAATTAAGGCTCTGCGCTGACTAATCGAACCACTCTGTCCCCAAAACAAGCACCCCCTATAACTTTACCAAAATAACCCTAAATTATATAAATAAGGGCTTGTTTTATAGCCCTAGAATAAAGCTATAAAATAGGACTCTATTTATAAAATATAGAGCTATATTAGTGGGGGTATAGGGGGTGTATTTTTTAATGCGCGTCACGACGTGGGCGGGCTCTTACCCTAAACAAGCACCCCCTACAACTCTACTAAAATAGCCCTAAATTATATAAATAAGGGCTTATCTTATAGCGCTAGAATAGAGCTATAAAATATGCCTCTATTTATAAAATATAGAGCTATATTAGTGGGGTTATAAGGGGTATATTTTTTTAATGCGCGTCGTTAATGTAGGCGGCTCTTATCAAGCGAATTTGCAGAAGATAAGAAAACTACAGTACCTCAAGCTTCGGCTTAGAGATCCTATGTGATCTTATAAACTACGGCTTACCTTAAGAGCTATAGTTCGCCTAAGAATTAGCGACGGCTTATTAAGCTACGGCTTTAATCTAAAGCTACGGCTAGATTAAGAGCTACGGCTTTAAGATTAATTATACGCGGTTAAATCTTACCCTACTAGTGGACACTCTTTTCCTTTCTAAAAGACCTTTTTTTCCCACCGGGTTTTGGTTATAGGTTAAGGTTTTTATTAAGGCTGCTTGGTTACTTTAAGAGCAATAGCTCGCCTAAAAGATATAGCAGTAGCTCTTAGATCCCACGTGATCTTATTTTAAGCTACGGCTTAAACTTGCCGATACAACTCTGTAATAATAACGTAATTTAGAAGGAAGGAAACACGCGTATAAGCTATTTAGCTATCACTTTCTTATAAAAACTAGTTGCGTGGCCGGGGGAAGGCAATTAAGACGTTAATTAAAGGCGATTGTCTCTTATAGAGCTATAGCTTAAAGATCCTACGCGATTAAGCCGGCTCTAAGTAGAGACTATCTGGCTATCAGCTATAGAGCTAACAAGACTTAACTATATACGGTTGTCTTGTTAAGACTGATTATATGCGATTAAGTCTTACCCCACTAGTAGACACTCTTTTCCTTCCTAAATAGGCCTTTTTTCCCACTAGGTTTTAGCCATAGGTTAAGGTTTTTATTAAGACTGCTTAGCTAGTCTTTCTCCCTATTTCCCTATACGAGCAAGGCTTCAGCACTACTTACCTTTTTATATATAGAAATCAATTTATTTGGGTATATAGGCTGGGGGCCAGCCCTATTTAAAAGGGGGGGGGGGGGGGGGGGGCAATAAAAGGGATCTTTTAGCGGCTGCTAAGGCTAGCCTTCGGCTAGCCCTTAGCACCTCCTTATAAGCTCCCTTAGGCCTACAGCCCTTTCCCTCTATATTGGTTTGTCTCTATACTTAGGGTATTGCCATACCTACTCTTTACTATATCGTCCTCTTCTATCAACTCTCCTATAACTTATGCTTGGCTTACCTACTCTTTACTATACACCTAGGCAATAGCCTTACACTTATTTAGAAACCCTATAATAGGTTTCCGCTACCCCAACAACAGGATAAGCCCATACTCTTTTACCAAATTATATTATATAAGATTAATTTTAGCGCTGCTATTATATAGTATTTAAAACTAACGTACCTCGCCCATAGGAAGTACTATTTTTAGCTTAATAATAATATAGTGTTACGGAACCCTACCGCAGGGGCCTCTATAGGAGAGCCCCGTGCTCTTATATACACCTTATATATAGCTTACGTCAGCTACATATAGGTATATTACCTCCTTACGCCCTCGACCCTTACAATCGATCGCGTAACGTCTTATAGACTCCTTAAATACATACACTCTATAGCCATTACCCCTGTCCCATAACATTACATTACGCCTTTTTTATTACTAATACTTAGCCTACAACCAATTCCACGTCTCTACGATACTATAGGCGCTATTAGAAGTAGCGTATCTTCTAATTTATACCTTTAAAGAACCAACAATAGTAAGACGAAATTCCTTACTAGCTACTATACCAAACTTAAAGAACAATCCAATACCTATATTAAACCTACAACGCCAATTAATCCTAGGAGGATTTGATTTATTAGCTATAGCCTTAACCCCTAAAGGGAAGCCTAGTGGCTTAAAAGACTATAATAACCTTAATAAGGTGGATATTAACAATATCTTATCTTTTATTACCTATATAACTACGGATAAATAAGCCAAAGGGCTACTACCTATTAAGATTAAGATATAAGACGCCGAGATATTTGCAAAAATAGTAATATAAAAGCCTAATAAATACTACCGCCTTCTATAGAACTATTATCTAAAGCTTATATAAGCTAAGATGTATACTACCTAAGATTATAATATTATCCAAGACCTACAAGCTTATAAGGCGCTTGCTAATAACATACGCTAAAAGATTAAAGATAACCTCCGTGTATCTAAACGCGACGTCTAATAATTAAAGAAGACTAAGATTATACTTATTGCTATAGTTACTAAAAGAGAGGGTATAATTAAATACCTATAATCTTAGCTTAATAAGTATATTTATAACAATACTAGACACTTCTTTACTGTATATAACGCCACCTATGTCTCTATGCCCCTAGTAACCTTACCTACTTAATACTTAATAGAGGGTTAGCGCTAAGTAGCTTCGCCTAATAGAAACCCCTACTACAGCAGCGATAATAAAAGCCATAACAATTAAACCTAAATTACTATTATAGGGTCTAATATACGCTACCCTAATCCCTTAATCTTTAAGGGTAATTATAAGGAATATAGCTACTAGAAGATGCAAATCCGTAAAAAACTAACCTAGAGCGCCTACCCTTTCTCTATAGAAGATGCTAAGATTAGCTATATTATTAGGTAAATAAAAGGCATCCTATTTAATAGGCTCTTTGCTTAATAAAAGACTAGCAGTCCCTAGAAGTAGCAGTCTTACTAAAAAGTCCTTAATAACCTTAACTAGATATACCGCAACTATAACCTAGTGGCTACTGGTTAAGCCAAACTATATACCCTAAAGATAGGTCCCACTAAATTATTTAATAAGTTTTATGTTAAATTCTAGGAATATACTAGAGTCCTTATCTAAGATAATACTAAAGACTAGAAAGATCTTCTTAAAAAAGTTACTTATTGCCTTAGTTATATAGCCACTAGCCATAATTATAATAACGTTTATAATATGGTAGCAGCCCTACAGAAGATTAAACAACGGCTAAACTAGATCGCTACTATAAACCCCTACCTAAAGACCTCCCTATAGAAGCCCTCTAGAGCTACTAAACTACTAACACCTACTACCCCAAGCAACACTACTGGTCCTAATATTGACCTCTTTATACTAACCTTCCTATAGAAGCTACTAGATAGAGAACATAAGCTACTCTAGAAGCTAAGGCGTTGCTATAAATGCTATTAAGAAGGCTATTATAGCTATAGCCTAAACTACCTAATAGCTAGGTTTAGCAGCTGCCAACTAATACCTAACCTAGTACCTTAAATACCAAATATATTGCTATATGCCACTACTATATAAGATAAAGACGTAGTAATAGCAGTAGAGTTGGATATAGAAACAGAAAACGCCAAGTCCTAGCCCTAAGTTATAGGTTGGGACGCCCTAATAATAAGGAGATCTATATATCAGCCTACTTAATAGATAACTTAGTAAAGATAAATAGACGGAAGTAGATAGTTTTACCTATAATAGGAATTACTGCCAAAAAATAATATAAAAGCCGTTCTATAATTAATTGTGGAGTTACTAATAAATTTATAGATACCTAATTTGTGTATACTTATAACCTATCTACCTTACCCCTTACTAAAGCCCGCGCCCTATAACTTACTAACGGTAGTTATACCGCATAGAAGATCACTTATATAGCACAACTCTACCTAGATATAAATGGGCACCAGGAAGAGCTCTAGGCCTATATTATACCACTTACTAACTACCTTATTATCCTTAGAATAAACTAGCTTAAATAATATAACCCCGCCATTAACTGGAAAAAGAGAGAAGTAACCTTTAACTCTAAATACTGTAGAGAGACTTACCTAGGATATAGCCTAGCCGCCTCTATCTACTCCCTAGAATACCAACCTAAAGAACCCCTTATTACCCTACCTATAACCAACTACTACTATATAAGTGCTGCGGCCTTCTACCGCATAGTATATAGAAAAGGCTAAACCATTACCGCAGCCTCCTAATTATAATTATATAAGCTTAATAAAGAATAGAACTATATCCTCTATAGTAATAGGATAGATATAGTTAACCTCCTAGAAAATAATGCCCTCGTAGAACTCTATAGACTTTTACCTTTAGACTTTAAGAAGTTTATAAAGCTTAAAAAAGAACTTACTAATAAGGAACTCCGCAAGCTTCTCCCTAAGAGATACCATAATTTTATTAATATGTGATTATAAAAGAGTATAGATATACTCCCCCTACATTAACCTAACAACTATACTATTAATATTAAATAAGGAAAAACGCCACCCTATAAGAGACCCTACTTAATATTAAAAGACAAACTTCTAATTATTAAAAAGTATATTAATAAGCACCTTAATAAAGGGTTTATTTGTCCTAGTATATTCTAGCAGCTATCCCTATCCTCATTACTAAGAAGCTAGGAGGAGGTATTTAATTCTATGTTAACTATAAAGGACTTAACGCTATTACAATTAAAAACTAATACCCCGTATTGCTTATACGTAAAACTCTTAAGCGGCTTAGCTAAGCTAAAATCTATACTAAGCTTAATATTATTGCCGCCTTTAACCGCCTCTAAATATAGGAAGGTGATAAATAGAAAACCGCATTTACATCGCGCTTTAGCTAATTTAAATATACTATTATGCCCTTTAGCGTATATAATGGCCCAGGCAGCTTCTAAAGCTATATTAATAACACCTTATAAGACTACCTTAATAACTTCTACTCTATATACCTAGATAATATACTTATTTATAGTAATAACCCTTCTAAGTATACTAAGCACGTTTAAAACGTCCTATAGCGCCTTAGGGACGCAAGACTTTATATTAATCTAAAGAAGTATAAATTTTTAGTTATGGAAGTAAAATATCTTAGACTAATTATTACTACTAAGGGTGTCTGTATAGACCCTAAGAAGGTATATATAATTATAGAATAGTAAACCCCTAACTATATTAAGGATGTATAAGCCTTTCTTAGTTTCGCCAACTTCTATTAAAAATTTATATATAACTTCTTGGGTATTATAGCACCACTTATAGTAATAATATAAATAAAGGGCCTTTCCGTAAAAGGAAGAAAAATATATCTACGTTTTATCTGGACGCCTAAATACAAGAAGGCGTTCTAAGACCTTAAAGATGCGTTTACTAAAGTACTTATCCTAGCTTATTTTATACCAGGACAATAACTCTATCTTAAGACTAACTTCTTAGACCACGTTAACGTAGGCATCCTTTCCTAGATAGGTAATAACAGTCTCCTCTACCTAGTCGCATTCTACTTATCTAAGCTTATATTATAAGAATATAACTATAAGATCTATAATAAGGAACTCCTTATAATTATATAAGCGTTTAAAAAATTCTAACTAGAACTCTCCTTAGTAGAACCTAACTAGCTAACTAAAGTCCTTACAGACTATTATAACCTTAAGTACTTTATAACTATAAAATAGCTAAAATAACGCCAAGTACGCTAGAACAAGTTCCTCTCTAGTTTTAACTTTAAAATTATATATAAACTAGGAGTATAAGGTACTAAGCCTAATAGCTTAATACGCCGCTTATAAGACCTTCCTTAGTCTAAAGATAATCCCTATAATTAGTTCTAATAATAAATAATCCTAAAAGCACAAAACCTGGCCCTAGGTATACTACCTATAATAGAACTAACTGTACCTTAGCTTTATACTATAGAACTAAAGTTACTTCCTAAAATTAATAAGCTTATTACTACAGTATATAACACCTCTATTAACCTATTACTATATTAACTTATTGCCGTAAAGACTACTAGCGCCTATACGCTACCTACTAACCTCTAAAGCTTAGGCTAGATTAATATAACGGCCTTAGAAGTAAAACAGAACAGGCTCTATTATAGAGGCCGCCTATTTATCCCCAACTTAGAAAATCTATAATGGCCACTAATCTAAATGGCCCATAACCTCTAATTAAGTGGCTACCTAGGCAGAGGACGAACCCATAAGCTTCTTAGCTAATACTACTTCTGGCCAAAAATAATAGACTTAGTTAAATACTTTATAGACGCCTGCTATAGTTATAAGCGCGCTAAGGCCTTTAATATAAAGTACTAAGGACTACTACACCCTCTACTAGTACCTATATAAATAGGTAGATATTACTATTGATTTCGTTATTAACCTACCACCCTATAAATAACATGGCCGTACCTATAAGAATATCCTTATAATAATTACCGACTTATAAAAGAGCGCTACTATATTCTAACCAAAGGCGTAGCCGTTAGTAATATCACTAACACTTTCCTCCGTGAAATCTACCAATTATATAGGTTACCTGACTTGATTACGTCCAACTAAGGCATATAGTTTAACTCTAATATATAGAGACAAATCTGCTAACGCCTTAGCATCTCTATTAAGATGTCTATATCCTTCTACTATAAAACCGCTAGGCAACTAGAAAACGCTAATACTAGCATAAAAGCGTACCTACGATAGGTAGTCGCCTATAGTTAAGATAACTAGGTAGATCACCTTCTACTAGGTAAATTTGCAGTAAATAACTACGTCTTAACTACTATAGGACTTACCCCGTTCTTCGCAAACAAGGGTTATTACCCCTAATCCGGCATAGAGCTACTAGAACCTATTAATAAGAAACTGCCATATAGAACACGCCTTAAGATGCTACTTACTAACTAGCATGTAGATCGCATAAAAAATCTACTTAACTACTACAAGGGAGAAATGGCCTAGGCTTAAGCAAAGCAGGCCTACTTCGCCGACTGTTATAAAACGCCACCACTAAAGATACGTGTTAGCGACTGGGTATAGCTAAATATACGCAATATCTCTACGCAGAGGCCTATAAAGTTACTTAATTATAAGAACCTTGGCCCCTATTTAATTAAACAAGTTATTAATAGGGGAGCTATATACAAGCTAGAGCTTCTGCCTACCCTAGCTACCCGTGGGATATGGCCTATATTTTACCTATAGCTACTATACCTTTACCAGCCTAACCCCTTACTAGGACAGACATAGCCTAAACCCCTATTAGTACTAACCTAAGATAAGAATAAAGACGAAAACTATAAGGAATGGACCGTTAAACAAATTATTAACTCTAGATACTTTGGCAAAGGTAGAGGACGGCGGCTCTACTACAGAGCTATCTATGCAGGATTTAATATAGATTGGCTAGAATGGCAACCATAGGAAGACTTTAGAAATGCAAAGGATCTAATTAGCGACTTTTACTACGCGAACCTATAGAAACCGGGCTTAAGCAGAGATTTTATACCTAATTCTCTATGGGAGCCCTTATAGAGTTAAACCGTTATATATTGCCACGTAAGGGCAAATTGCCGTTAGATTACCGCAGATTGCCATTATATAATAGCAAAATATAATTACGTGACCGGAATATTGTTAAGATGTCTAGGAACTTTAACCGGCGGTTAAAGTTATCTAATTGGTTGGATTATTAGGTGCCAAGCCTTATTATATAACATTGTTGCAAGCCTTTAGCAATACCCCCTTTTTTTTTCTTTTCTTCTTCTCTATACCTTAAGTGTCCCTTTTATATATATATAGTAACTATAGCGTCGCCAGAGCTCCGCCTCTATAGAAGGGGGGGTAGTGTTACGGAACCCTACCGCAGGGGCCTCCATAGGAGAGCCCTGTGCTCTTGCATACACCTCGCGTATAGCTTACGTCAGCTACGCGTAGGTATATTACCTCCTTAATCCCTTGACCCTTATAATCGATCGCGTAACGTCTTGTAAACTCCTTAAATACATACGCTCTGTAGCCATTGCCCCCGTCCCATAATATATAGAGAGTCTCTCCTTCTATATCTTGCCTTAGTTATAGCTAGGATAAGTCTATAACTAGGGTTTTTCTTTTTTTAGATTATTAGTACAGTTATTACCCTACTTATTTTTCTAATTAGGTTTGCCTCTAGAGAAGTTTCTTTTAAATTTTTAGAGTATTCCCATAAGGGTGCTAGATAGGTATTAGATTGGCCCTAAGAGTCTTTCCTACTACTATAACGTGTCCCGCCCTTACGTCGCCACATAGGCCAAAAGATATAAAGTGCTTGCGAACTTGTTGTAAGCGTGGCGGGATCCAATATATATACTCTTACAACTACTTAAGGTCTCTATCTTTAACTATTTTAGATTTTTCTTTAAGAATAGCTTCTTTAAAGTTTAGGTCTGCCCTATATTACTGCTAAAGTACCTACGCTTCTAGTTACCCCCTAGCTTCTTACTAAAAGAGGTTCAGTTCCTTATTATATCTTTAGTATTTAGAACCACTTGTTTAAAATCCGTATATATAGTAATCTATAATAGGGCTCCTACGCGCTTTATTTTGTTATAAATTACTAGCTTAATTCTAGCCTAAATAAATCCGATTTTCTTCTTTTTGTGGATACTACCGTCCTTATTTTTAAAGGGCTCTAAATCTATTAATTAAGTATAAGTTTCCATAAAGTTTATAAACTGGCGGAAATTATAGCGGTTAAGCTATATCCTATTCTAGAATAGTTCTATATTATTATATTATATAATATACAAATCTTAAGTCTACTTCTTTAGGAAGGTTTATAGCTGCGGCTATATAGTAATTTACTCTTTATTAAGCTAATTTAGTATAATCTAGTTTAGGGATTAATCTTTAATCTTGCTAATAGTCCATTAAATACGCTCTTTGGTATTATCTTATATTATTAGCATTTTAAAGAAGTTATCTGCTTTATAAACCTAATTGTCTAACTATTAGGCGTTAGGTTTATAGCGGAGTTTTAGACTACCAGAGGCCTTAGCTAGTCAGTTTATATCCTTTTTTATTTACTGCGTAAATACCTCTCTAGGTCTTCTATACCTTCTTAAGTAAATACTAAGTAGCTCCTAAAAAGCCCTTAGCCTTAGCCGGTTTATAAAAGATTTTATTTAGCCTAGATTAAGCTCTGCTAGATCTAGACTTACCCCTAAAGGTTTCTAATATATTTATTAATAGCTCCTTTCTATATAGCTTTCAAGAGCCTTATAGTAGCTCCCTAATATCCTTCTTATAGAAGATTGGTATAGGGCTCCTAACTTTCTAAACTTAGGCCTAGGGAAGCTTTAGCTACGGAGGTAGTATTAGCACTAATAGCTAATACGGGGTTCCTAATAAGGCTTAGGTCTTAAGTTAGTATTTAGGTTAAATTACCTAAAAGAGTAAGCCCGCTTAGCTTATAACCAGTCTATATACCACCACTATACTAATTATAGGCTAATAGTCTTCTATAAGGGTTTCGGTTAGGTCCCTAATTAAACGTATTAGTATATTTCTCTGGCATTTCTAGCTTAAGGAAAGATCTTAGGGCTACGTCTAGCGCTTAATCTACTAATTAGCCTAAGTAGGGCTAGAGGAGTTCCGGCTACTTTTTAATAGTATTACGGCCGTTATAGAGGGTGTATATATTTTTCTTAGCGTTACTAGTAACCGTAGGTGTATAAGAGTTTTTAAGCCTTTAGTGCATCTAGGTATTAAGGCTTATTCAGCCGTCTTACCTAGAGGTTTATATTATTGCAATCTCTCGCTATTAGAGGGACCCCTCTGCCTTAAGGCGACGGCTTTCTATAGGGTATCCGTAGAGTTTCTATTTAGGTTATTGTGAGGGTTTAAAAAAGGAACAGTAGATATAAATAAAAGATATAAATAAACAATCTAGTCCTTAAAGCTAGCTACCCTTCTAAAAAGAAATATAAAGGATTTAAATATAAGGGGACTTAGTAGATAGGGGCTATAAGGCACGATTGTAGAAATAGGATAAATTATAGAGGAAATAAATCCTTAAGGAGGTAAGGCCTCTAGGATTGGAGAGACTATATACTATAGGCACGTGCCTCTAGTATATAACTAATAGACGTCTAAGGGGTATCTAGAGGTTGTCCTAAGGACAACCTAAGGTAATTATAATAATATCCCTTATAGGTTTCTAGTTACGAATCACCTTAACCTTCTTAAGGTTAACTTAAATTTTTTCTATACTAATGGTAAACCTGAGGTACTTTATGCATTTTATTCCAAATTCGTATTTCTTAATATTAACTTATAGACTTATATTCCTCAGTCTCTCTAAATCCTTTTTAACGTAAACTTAGTGCTTAAGTTTATTATCTAAGTATATAAGAATGTTATCTAAGTATACTATGCAGAATTTATAATAAAGTCTTATAGGAAATACCACGGTGGACTTATTAATAGGCTAGGTATATAGGTAAATAATAAGTTAATAATATAAATACAACTAGTAGAGTAGGTTGCCTAATAGATTAACTCTAATTTATAATGGCGTAAAAAGACTTTAAGAAAGATTTAAAAAAATAATATAAATTCTATTTAAATCTAAGGGTATATAGCTCTTGTAGAGAACAAGACGTTATATAAAGAAGAGAAAGGAATAACAAGATAATCTTATAATTAAACAGTTAGGGGTCTTAGCGGTCGATACGTGCGTATATATATACGCGGTCTTTAACGGACTTTGGTAGAATTTAATTAATCTATTAGAACTTAGTAAGAGTTAATAAAGCTAGTAGAATTTAATAGAATTTAATTAAAGCGTTGGAATTTATCTATTAAATATTTCACTAAGATATTCCTACTATAACTGGGCTAGTCCCATTATAGTACCCCCCCTCCCTTTAGCTAAAGGTTTAAACATTTTAATTTTAATTTTAATTAAAACTTATAATTTATTACGTTTTATATATTTATATTAGTGGCAGTATAGTATTCTACTAGTTTTAATTGTTAAATAAACTAAATAGGATTTCTATCCCTATAATAGAAAATCGCTATTAGCTTAGTTAAGGCGGTAAGCCGAACTAACATCTTTATAGTAGGTCTTAGTAAGGCAAATTAGACTAATTAGATAACTTTAACCGGTGGTTAAAGTTTTTTAATATTTTACGTGTTATATAACCGTGTTATAAATATTATAATATATTTTAAGTTCTTTTTAAATTTAAGTTTCCTACTATTATATTTCGTATATTTATATTAGGTAGTAGTTATTTACCTTTATATCGCGTCTATTTAGCTAAAGTAGGCCGTAAAGGATGGTCCTTATAGAATTCTTTTACTAGGGAAGGCGCGTCGGCCTTAATCTATTTATAGGTTTCCTAGGTTTGTGTCTTATATCCTTTTTACTTAATAAGATGTTTAAATTGTCTAAATTATATTTTTAATTATATATTATTAATTAAGTTAATAAAGTAAGAGCCGTTGCTATTATTAATAATTATAGGAGATGGCGGTAGTGCTTCGCAAGTTACAGGACTATCTTTTAAGGGTTATAATATAAGGTGACAGGCTCCGCACCACCCAGCCACAGCATAAACCCTAAAAGGTAAGCGAGTGGCTGGTAAGATACCAGTTACGGCTGTGCGGAACAATATATATTGGCGAGGTGACTTCGTTACCTAACATATAATAAGCTTATATAAAACGTTGGGTATATTTTTATCTTAGTTAGTAGTTTAAGCTTATAGGCCTATGGGCTTAGTTTCTTCTTAATTTAGTACGGGCCTATAAATTTTTAATTAAGTTTCTTTAAGGGCCGTTAAGTCCGTAAGTTTTATATATTTAGGTAAACTATATTACTTATCTTAAAGTCCCATACAGGAGCTCGTTCTTTATTTATATGCCATTTCTATACCGTTTAAGCGTATATTAATTTACTTTATAATAGTTCCGTTAACTGCTTTATTTAATTAGTAAAGTTATATACGTTAATTAACTAAATCTGTTTAATTGTGGGTCCTATTATATTAATTTTAGGTTATAGTTTAAATCCAAGTTAAGGGTCTTATCTATAGGTTGCGTAGAACGGCATTACGCCTATTAATATATTTATTATATTATTTGCAGTAAACTTAGCTAAAGGCAGCTATTTTTCCTAGTTGTCTTATAGGTAGAAGTAGTATATTTATAGGTATTGTTCTATAATCGCGTTTATAATTTTAGTTTAACTATTTATCTTTAGATAAAATGCAGTTAAGAGTCGTATTTAAATGCTTAATTATTTATAGACAGTGGCAGCGGGACACCCCCTAATTGATATACGGACACCCCCTATTTATTGAGTTTAGTTCCTTCCTAATTAAGTTAGAATATTACGTAAATTTAGGTTGTTTGCATCTCCATTAGTACGCCTTACCTATCTCTACCCCAGCCTCAAACTGTTAAGCGCCGCCGCGGCCGCCTAGCTGGCTCTATTTATATTAATTTATCGTTTACAAAATGCATTAGAATCCTTAGCATGTAGATCTCCGATTTTTGCACCTAACCCTACTTATAAACCCGTAAGATAGCCCATTTCCACGTTTAATGCGCCTTATTGTCGACACAACTCCCTACTATTAGTTAGTAAGTTAAAGCCGACGTCGTCCTATTATTTGCCCTATCTTAACGCGTTTCCTGGTATTATAGTGCCTCCTATTAACCCTGCTTGTCGCGCGGATATAGTCCATCTACTTAAATTAGGCTAGCGGCCAGATGCTATTACAGAATAGCTATATATTAGTTAAGCTACTATAAACGCAACCTTATATAATATGGCCAGCCTATTAGGCCTTATATATAGAAGGCTAGCCAGCTAACGGCGTTAATAAAAGCTAATAGAGAGGCTCTCCTTAAACTCCTGCTTTATAATAGTTAGAAATATTTAGATAAAATTTAATATAGGCTCTATTACAAACGTAATCTTAATATTACTAGTACTATAATCCACCGTTTTTTAAAGGAAGGGTAGTTAAAAAAGGCAATTAGGTATATAGTATAGGGCCGTAACTTATAGCTAATGGAGCTCTATTATAATAATATAAGGCGGTTTCTAGCAGATATTACAGTATTTCTTAATAAGGCTATTTTTAATAAGAAGACTAGCTAGCGGATAAAAGGGCAAGCTCTAATTAGTAAGAAGGCGTATTATAAAGGCGATCTTTAAAGAGGTAATACTTAGAGTATCTGCGCAGCTATAATAATTAACGGCTAGGTTTACTATTAAGCTTATAAGGGCTACTTTAAGATTAATAACTTTATTAGGTGGCTATACGGCTACCTATTTTCTACGCTCTATAAGCAATATCTAAATTAGACTATAGTAATTATAATAAATAACCTTCCGGTTTACGTTAACGCGTAAATTCCGGTGTCACGGAACCCGACCGCAGGGGCCTCCATAGGAGAACCCCATGCTCTTGCATACACCTCGCGTACAGCTTATGTCAGCTACGTGAGGGTATATCACCTCCTTACGCCCTCAACCCTTACGATCGATCGCGCAACGTCTTATAGACTCCCCGAATACATACACTTTGTAGCCATTGCCCCCGTTCCATGACATTACGTTGCGCCTTTTTCTTTACCGACGCTCAGCCTATAACCAATTCTACGTCTCTATAATACTGCAGACGCTGCCAGAAGCAGCGTATCTATAAGTTACCTCACTTTATACTCCTAAAGAATTAATAATAGTAAGACAAAATTCCTTACTAGCCACTATATTAAACTTAAAGAATAACCTAATACCTATATTAAAACCACAACACTAATTAGTCCTAGAAGGATTTAATTTATTAGCCCTAGCCTTAACCCCTAAAGGGAAGCCTAGTGGCTTAAAAAACTACAACGACTATAAGGGGGATATTAATAATGTCTTATCCTTTATTAACTATATAACCATAGATAAATAAGCTGAAGGGCTACTACCTATTAAGATTAAGATATAAGACGTCGAGATATTTATAAAAATAGTAGCACAAGAACCTAATAAATACTACCGCCTTCTATAAAACTACTATCTAAAGCTTATATAAGCTAAGATGCGTACTGCCTAAGATTATAATATTATCTAAGACCTACAAGCTCGCGAGGCGCTCGCTAATAACACATGCTAAGAGATTAAAGATAACCTCCGTACGTCTAAACACAATATCTAACAATTAAAGAAGGCCGAGATTATACTTATTACTATAGTTACTAAAAGAGAGGATATAATTAAATACCTATAATCTTAGCTTAATAAGCACATTTGTAATAATACTAGACACCTCTTTACTATATATAACGCCACCCAAGTCTCTACGCCCCCAGTAACCTTACCTACTCAACGCTTAACAGAAGGTTAGTGCTAAGTAGCTTCACCTAATAATCGAACCTAAACTACCACTATAGGGTCCAATATATGCTACCCTAATCCTCTAATCTTTAAGGGTGACCGCAAGGAATATAGCCACTGGAAGATGCAAATCCGCGAGAAACTAACCCAGAGCGCCTGCCTTTTCCCTACAGAAGATACTAAGATTGGCTACATTATTGGACGAACAAAGGGCATCCTATTTAATAGGCTTTTCGCTTAATAGGAGACTAGCAGTCCTTAGAAGTAGCAGTCCTACTAGGAAGTCCTTAACGACCTTAACTAAATATACCGCGACTATAACCTAGTGGCCACTAGTTAAGCTAAACTACGCGCCCTAAAGATAAGTCCTATTAAATTATTTAACAAGTTCTATATTAAATTTTAGGAATATACCGGAGTTCTTACCTAAGATAACGCTAAAGACCAAGAAGATCTTCTTAAAAAAGTTACTTACCGCCTTAATTACGCAGTCGCTAGCCACAACTATAATAACGTTTATAATATAGTAGCAGCCCTATAGAAGATTAAATAACAGCTAAACTAGATTACTACTGCAAACCCCTGCCTAAAGACTTCCCTATAGAAGCCCTCTAGACCTACCAAACCACTAATACCTACTACCCTAAGCAATACTACTGGTCCTAATATCAACCTCTCTATACCAGCCTTCCCAAAGAAGCTACTAGATAAAGAGCACAAGCTACTCTAAAAGCTAAGGTGTTGCTATAGATACTATTAAAAAGGCTGTTATAGCTATAGCCTAAACTGCCTAATAGCTAAGTTTAGCAGCTGCCGTTAAATACTTAACCCTATGCCCTGGATACTAAATATATTGCTATGCGCCGCTACTATATAAGATAAAGATGTAGTAATGGTAGTAGAATTAGACGTAGAAGTGGAAAACATAAAGTCCTAGCCCTAAGTTATAGGTTAGGACACTCCGATAATAGAGGGATCTATATATTAGCTTACTTAATAGATAGCTTAATAAGAATAGAAGAATGGAAGTAAATAGTCTTACCTATAGAGGGAACTACCACTAAGAAATAATATAAAACCTGTTCTATAATTAACTGCGGAGCTACTAATAAATTTATAGATACCTAATTTGTGCGTACTTATAACTTACTTACCTTATCCCTTGCTAAAGCCCGCGCCCTATAACTTGCTAATAGTAGTTATACTGTATAAAAGATTACCTATATGGTATAACTCTACCTAAATATAAATGGATACTAGGAGGAGCTTTGGGCCTATATTATACTACTTGCGAACTACCCTATTATCCTTAAAATAAACTAGCTTAAATAATATAACCCTACTATTAACTAGTAAAAGAGAGAGGTAACCTTTAACTCTAAATACTACAGAGAAACTTGCCTATGGTATGGCCTAGCCGCCTCTATTTACTCCCTAGGATATTAACCTAAGGAAACCCTTATTACCCCATCTATAACTAACTGCCACTATATAAGCGCTGCGGCCTTCTACTATATAGCACGTAGGAAAAGCTGGACTATTACTGCAGCCTCTTAATTATAACTATATAAGCTTAATAAAGATTAAAACTATGTCCTCTATAGTAATAGGATAGATATAGTTAACCTCCTAAAAAATAATGCCCCTATAGAACTCTATAGACTTTTACCCTTAGACTTTAAGAAGTTTATAAAGCTTAAAAAAGGACTTACTAATAAGGAACTCCGCAAGCTCCTCCCTAAGAGATACTATAACTTTATTAATATATGCTTACAAAAGAGCGCAGATATACTCCCCCTATATTAACCTAATAATTATACCATTAATATTAAATAAGGAAAAACGCTGCCCTATAAAAGACCCTACCTAATATTAAAAGACGAACTCCTAGTTGTTAAAAAGTATATTAATAAGCACCTTAATAAAGGGTTTATTCGTCCTAGTATATCCCTAGCAGCCGCCCCTATCTTTCTTGCTAAAAAGCTAGGAGGAGGTATTTAATTCTATGTTAACTATAGAGGACTTAATGCTATTACAATTAAGAACTAATACCCTATACCACTTATATGTGAGACCCTTAAACGGCTTAACTAAGCTAAAATATATACTAAGCTTAATATTATTGCCGCCTTTAACCACCTCTAAATATAGGAAGGTAATAAATGGAAAACCGCATTTATATTGCGCTTTAGCTAATTTAAATATACTATTATACCTTTTAGTGTATATAAAGACCTAGGTAGCTTCTAAAGCTATATTAATACCGCCTTATAAGACTACCTTAATAACTTCTACTCCGCGTACCTAGATAATATACTTATTTATAGTAATAACCCTTCTAAGTATATTAAGCACGTTTAAAAGGTCCTATAGCGCCTTAGAGATATAGGACTTTATATTAATTTAAAAAAGTGTGAATTCTTAGTTATAGAAGTAAAATACCTTAGACTAATTATTATTATTAAGGGTGTCCGTATAAACCCCAAAAAAGTATATATAATTACTGGATGGTAAACCCCTACCTGCATTAAGGACGTATAAGCCTTCCTTAGTTTTGCTAACTTCTATTAGAAATTTATATATAACTTCTTAGGTATTATAGTACTATTTATAGTAATAATATAAACAAAGGGCCTTTCCGCGAAAGGAAGAAAAATATATCTATATTTTATCTAGACGCCTAAATACAAAAAGGCGTTCTAAGACTTAAAAGATGCGTTTACTAAAGCACCTATCCTAGCTTACTTTATACTAGGATAATAACTTTATTTTAAGGCTAACTCCTTAAACCACGTTAACGCGGGCGTCCTCTTCTAGATAGGTAATAATAGTCTCCTCTACCTAGTTGCATTCTACTTGTCTAAGCTTATACTATAAGAATATAACTATAAGATCTATAATAAGGAACTCCTTGCAATTATATAAGCGTTTAAGGAATTCTAACTAGAACTCTCCTTAGTAGAACCTAACTAGCTAACTAAAGTCCTTATGGATTATTGCAACCTTGAGTACTTTATAACTATAAAATAACTAAACTGATGCTAAGCATATTAAAATAAGTTCCTCTCTGGTTTTAACTTTAAAATTATATATAGGCTAGGAGTATAAAGTACTAAGCCTAATAGCCTAATATGCTGTTTGTAAGACCTTCCTTAGTTAGAAGATAACCCTTATAATTAATTCCAATAATAAATAATCCTAAAAGCACGAAACTTAGCCCTAGGTATACTACCTAAGACAGAACTAACTGCCCCTTAGCTTTATACTATAGAACTAGAGTTACCCCCTAAAATTAACGAACTTATTACCGGAGTATATAACACCTCTATTAACCTATTACTGTATTAACTAATTACCGTAAAGATTGCCGGCACCTGTATACTACCTACTAACCTCTAAAGCTTAGGCTAGATTAATATAGCAGCTTTAGAAGTAAAAGAGAATAGGCTCTATTATAGAGGCTGTCTATTTATTTCTAACTTAGAAGACCTATAACGGCAACTAATCTAAATAGCCTATAACTTTTAATTAAGCGGCTACCTAGGCAAAGGAGGAACCTATAAGCTCCTTAGCCGATACTACTTTTGGCCTAAAATAATAGACTTAGTTAAATGCTTTGTAAGCGCCTGCTATAGCTATAAATGTGCTAAAGCATTTTATATAAAGTACTAAGGACTGCTGTAACAGTTCACCAGCACTACGCTGAGACACAAGATCGTCGCCTAAGAGGCTCCGAGACATGATCGACGCTACCCTCGTATGTCTCGGATACGGTCAAATATTGAGTCATAGACTACGGAGTTCCGGGTCTACTTTCATGTATTTAGTTCACTTGATTTCTATAGATTTACAAAAAAGTTGCTCATTCAATCCCCACACTTGCACTGTTACAACTGCTACACCCTCTACTAGTACCTATACGCCGATAGACAGATATTGCTATAGATTTCGTTATTAACCTACTGCCTTGTAAATAACATGGCCGAGCCTATAAGAACATCCTTATAATAATATGCTGACTTATAAAAGAACGCCACTATGTTCTAACTGAAGGCGTAGCTGTAAGCAACGTTACTGACGCCTTTCTTTGCGAAGTCTACCGACTATATAGGTTACCCGACTCTATTACGTCTAACTAAGGCATGCAATTTAACTCTAATATATAGAGGCGGATCTGCCAACGCCTTAGTATCTCCATTAAGATATCTACATCCTTTTACTATAAAACTATGGAATAACCGGAAAACGCTAACGCTAGTATAAAGGCGTACTTATAACAGGTAGTCGCCTATAGTTAGAATAACTAGGTAGACCACCTTCCGCTAAGTAAATTCGCAGTAAATAACTATATCTTAGTTACTATAGAACTTATCCCGTTCTTCGCGAATAAAAAATATTACCTATAATCTGGTATAGAACCACCAGAGCCTATTAATAAGAAACTGCTATATAAAAAATGCCTTAAGATGCTACTTGCTAATTAATATATAGACCGTATAAAAGACCTACTTAACTACTACAAAGAAGAGATGGCCTAGGCCTAAGCGAAATAAGCTTACTTCGCTAACTATTACAGAACACCACCACCTAAAATGCGTGTTAGCAACTGGGTATGGTTAAATGCACGCAATATCTCTATATAGAGACCTATAAAGTTACTTGATTATAAGAACCTTAGCCCCTACTAGATTAAATAAGTTATTAATAGAGGAGCTGTATATAAACTAGAGCTCCTGCCTACCTTAGCCACCTGTGGAATATAGCCTATATTTTACCTATAGCTACTATACCTTTACTAGCCTAACCCTTTACTAGGATAAATATAGCCTAAACCCCTACTAGTACTAATCCGAGATAAGAACAAAGATGAGAACTATAAGGAGTGGACCGTTAAATAAATTATTAACTTTAAATACTTTGGCAAAGGCAGAGGACGGCGGCTCTACTATAAAGCTACCTATATAGGATTTAATATAGATTAGCTAGAATAGCAACCATGGGAAGATTTTGAAAATGTAAAAGATCTAATTAGTAATTTCTACTACGTAAACCTATAGAAACTAGGCTTAAGTAGAGATTTTATACCTAATCCCCTATAGGAGCCGTTACAGCTAAATTATTATATATTACCGTTACGTAACTACTCTAATAAGATATTAAGGAACTTTAACTGGCGGTTGAAGTTGTCTAATTAGTTAGATTCTAGACGCTAAGGAGAAGCTAGCTAATTAGGATTTTTCATCCCTAGGATGGAAAATTGCTATTAGCTCGCTTGCTACTAGCGCCTTAGTAATACCCTTGCACCTTACTAAGTCCCCAACAGCCTCCTTCCCCTCCATAGCCTAGTACCTTCGCATAGTAGCAACCCATAAGCTTTAAGTTAGAAGTACCTATACGAGCCCGTTACACCTATAATAATATTTCTTCTTCTAGATACCCTAAGCATTCCCCCCTATATATATATAGCAATCACAGCGTCGCCAGAGCTCCGCCTTAATAGGAGAGGGGGTAGTGTTACGGAACCCGACCGTAGGGGCCTCTATAGGAGAACCCCGTGCTCTTGCGTACACCTCGCGTACAGCTTATGTCAGCTACGCGAGGGTATATCACCTCCTTACGCCCTCGACCCTTACGATCGATCGCGTAACGTCTTGTAG
>Ga0307507_10002846_pt1 | contig 35058 bp, 34 predicted proteins | sample 7_EM_MG_FD_207223 | JGI IMG/M metagenome (GOLD analysis project Ga0307507, IMG submission 207223) | Populus trichocarpa ectomycorrhiza microbial communities from riparian zone in the Pacific Northwest, United States - 7_EM | ecosystem: Host-associated > Plants > Roots > Unclassified | place...
AATGAAAAACAAAAGATTTTAGGCTATCTCTCAATACATTAAAGTACTATAAATGTGTGTGTGTGTGTTTAGCATGGACTGCCCTACCTTCCAACCCTTAGGTACGTGGAAACCTGCGAAGTTGAAGTCATTTATGGCCTCCCTAAAAGCACCCTGAAGTGGAGGAGCTAGTCTCAGTACTTCACATGCAACATTCCACGAATACTTCATTTTCTGAATATCATTCCAGTTGAGCAGCTCCCTTGGCCTTTTCCACTTTGCAATCTCCATTTGTTCTGTTCAGTGAAAAATGAAAACCCATCATGTTTATGAAATGGAAAAGGACAGAAACGTAATTAATCAGAGGGGAAACTTACCCTTTAAAACCTCCTGGTAGATGTGAGGAAGCTCAGCAAGATACTTGACAATAAAAGTGATTACAGCACTAGCAGTGTCATGACCACCAATCAACAAACCCAGAATTTTGTCAGCTATGTCTGTCTCCTTCATGTATTGCCCATCCTCATCAGTTGTTAACAGCATGTGAGACAGCATATCTTGTGTACGCAAAGCTCTATTCTCGGCTAGATCAACCTTCCTTTGCTTTATGATAGATACCAACTCCTTTCTTATCCACTTTGAGGCCTTGATACCGCGATTGAAAGATGTTCCTGGCAAATCTATGGGAATAGAAATTATCCCAGATGCCAGATCATTGAAAGGATGGGCTAACTTGGCAGCATGTTTTGGATCATCAATGCTCAAGAATACTTTGCATGCTATCCCAAAGGTGTACATCTTAGCTAGTGGAAGCACAGTTACTTGTTGTTTGCCTTCCCAACTATCCTCCAAGTGTCTTTGTGCAATAGTGTCCATCATTCCTACATATCTTTGCAAGGATTCAGGTTTGAAAAAGTTAGGTAGCAACTTCCTCATCTTCTTGGATTCCTCTTTTGAAGAGGTTTGTGTAGAGGAAGGGAAGATCTTGTTTACTGAATCTGGCCACCATGAGGCAACAAGCTTGTTTTCATTAGAGAACAAGAACTTGTTGCCTGCCGCCCCACAAACGACTGTAGTGGGCTGCCCTAGAATACAAGTCTTGAAAACTTGGGATGAGTACTTGGCTATTCTATCATAAATGAACTTTTCAGGGTAACCTTTCCTTCCTGAAGACAGGAATTCAAGGCTCTCTCCGATGATCGGGAAGCCCATCTTACCCGGTGGGAGATTAGGATGAGAAACATTGGATTTGTGGATGCAGATTAATAATAAAAGAGGAATAGAAATGAAGACAACGAAAAGGATTAGGCTGCATAGAAAGAAGGACTCCATGTTTGTGGAAGAATTTAGTGTTTTACAGAGCTTGTTTTTAGTCCGTGAAGATTGCTTTGGCTAAACAAACATTTATATAGAAGAACGAAAACTAAGACACCTCTTCGCCAGATAACGAGCCCAGTATCAGGACACTTCCCTCAACTTCCTCCTCTCCCACTCCCTCAAAATCAAACTAAAATGAAGACAATGAAAAGGATTAGGCTACACAGAAAGACCTCCAATGTTTGTTGAAGAATTTAGTGTTTTATAGAGCTAGTTTTTAGTTCATGAAGGTTGCATTGGCTAAACAAACATTTATATAGAAGAAAGGAAAACTAAGACAACTCTTTGCCAGATAATGGGGCCAATATCAGGACAGTTCCCTCAACTTCCTCCTCTCCCACCCTCTCAAAATCAACTAAAATGGGGGTTAACCCCACGTATTATCAAACCAAAAAGTTTTTTGCATGAGAAATGATTTGTTATATTTGAAAAGGAATTGGTCAAGCTTACTTAACTTCTTAGTTTGGTTATTGCAATTTGTCAACCGAGGCTCAAGTTTCATGTAGACTTTAAGATATTCTTCTATTAAAAAACAATTTGTTAATGACTTTCAAGATTTTACAAAGTGGTAAAATTTGTAGAAAGATCAGTGAGCTGGATATGAGATGGTGCTTGCTAGATTTGGTGAAAGTTTTGAAAGAGAGGAAAACATGCAATGACTCAGACAGCTGAATCCAGTAAAACAAGCCAACACAGATACATCTGTGCACTTTTGATTCTATAAAGTGTGAACATGGGACAGTTCAGGATACAATTTTCTGCTAGAGACATTCAATCTGTCACGACCCGAATCCCGAGTCCATGACCGGCAACGCAAGAGCGGTGTCGAAAGGACACCCCACCTACGTTAAGCCTCAAAACAGACATATCAAAAGAACAATTTATTCAAAAATACACAGCATTTCATAATCTTCAGAAATATTATATTATTCAAAACTGATGAAACCAAAAGATAGTTTAAAACTCCTTATCAGTAATTAAAACAAAAACAATAATCCATAATACTCATTACATTGTCAAAATCTAAACTTAATTAAAATAAGGTAATAGTGGAGCGTCTAAGACATCAAATCAAAACTAAAAGGAAAGCCTCGCAAAACAAGCAAGGCATACCGACCAAAACTGAAAAAGCATGAACACTCAACAAAGTCCAATTGCTATCAGAAACTAAGAACATGAAATAATATTAAAAATGAGGGGTGAGTTCAATCAACTCAGTGAGGGAATAATATTTAATATACATTTTAGATATTAATAGTTTGCAAGATGATTTATCTTGATATACATATACATATACATACTAAACATATTATCATAACGTAGTGGAATACATGTCAGAGATCAGATGACACCCGAAGGTGACCAGATGACACACAAAGATGACCAGATGACAGCCGAAGGTGACCATTGTGGGATGATCAGTCGCCACAGGCTGATGCCTCTCTCACCAGCTAGGTATACATAATACTATGTGCACACAGGCTAACTACTCTCTATTAGCATGGAGTTACTAACAAGTCCCATATCAAGGCATAATAGATATTCACAGAATCATCAAAGAAACGTATATCATATCAAATAGAATTTAGTTTGACAAATTGCGAGTGTAAATTTAAGAATAAATGAGTACTCGGAAAATAAAGCAACATGTATAAGTATTCAAGAAATTAACTAGTACTCATTGTATAATCAACATACATATTTATTTATAATATATGCATATTAAAGATTATCCTACTCACCCGGAAGAATATAGATTAAAAAGAATATCAGATGAAAGACTCGAAAAATCTATTGAGGATCGTTAGGAGAACCTACAATTAATATATGAAATATACTCAAAAGCAACTCAAAACAACACAAATAAAAGATTCCAATACATAAAAGAAAACCAGGCTTAGTCTCCTAGGTTTATGGACTAAAACGACAATTATCCAAAACAGGGACCAAAACATAATTTTACCAAAACTGGACCAAACTGTAAATACATAACCATACTGAAATTTCACCCATAAACCATCCTTAATTCTGTCTAGAACGAACCAGGGACCGAACTGTAATTTTTATAAAGTTTAGGGACTAAAATGTAAATTCCCAAAATTGAGGGACCAAACTAAAAATATTCCAAATCAATTATCAAACTGAGATTCATCATCCTAAACCTCATAATAACACTGTCCAGAATCTCAAAATACATTTAGGGGTCAAATTTTAATTTTTTCCAAAGTTTAGGGACTAAACTGAAATTTTCATAAATCAATGACCAAAATAAAATTTGGTCATCTTCAACCTCAAGATCATTCTGTCCAGATTTTCCAGCAAGGTTAAAATGAATTTCTTAACACTTAAGAATTAATTTAAACAAATCAACCATAGTTTTGAAACCCGGACCGGCCCGGCGGGTCGACCCGAGACCCAGCCGACCCGGGCATGGGACCGGTCTAGGTCTAAGCAAAAACCCGCCTGGGAGTTGGCCCGGAGAAACCCGGTCGATCCGGGTAAACCCGGCCGAGACCCGGCCTATTTTTTTTTTATTCATAGAGGTTAAACGACGAAGATGAACGATGCACTGAAGATGCAAGCCTGCAATTGCAAACAGAGAAAACCTAATAAAGAAAAACAATTTCAATCCCGAATTGCAGATGAGCAGAAGACTCTTGATCCCTTCAATAAGATTAGACTTTTTTCTGTTCACGAATCTCCTTCTTTCACTCTCTTTTCTTTGTTCTTTGCATTTTTTTTAACTCACAGTTCTTGATTGGGCATTGATTAGCAGTTCTTATTCAATCATCAAGATTCAAAACTCCCTTCATCTCCCACTATTTTCTCAACAACCCCAAAATCATTTAAAGAAGCAAGAGAACTGATACATTACCCGAAGAAGAAGTGCATTTGATCTTGTTATGATCACCACTACTTCTCTTTCTCTTCCCCGTAACAAAAGAAAAACTTTGATGGTTTAGTCCCTTTGGTGGTGGCTGATGGTATTTACTCTTAAAAGGGTTTGAATTTGCGGTGATAACTTTTGTGTTATGAAGTAAACCTATGGTCATCAAAACACATAGGAAGGGAAAGAGAAGTGCTTTTAAAAAGTTTCAAGATAGTTTATGTCTGAAAAAAAAACAAAAAGAAAGGAAAAACGTGCGAAACGGTGGGTTAGGGAATTTGGAGTGGCTGTTTTTCTTGTTAAAAAAAAAATTAATGTATTGATAATAAGAATGAATTAAAAAAAATATAGAAAAAATATTATAATTATATAAGAATGAAGTAAAAATATATTTTTTTTGGTTCAATCCATCTGACCCGTAACCTGATCATTGGACCGGGTCGGGTTTCAAAACTATGAAATCAACTCATAAATCCTTATTTTCAAGAACATATCTCTCTCTCTCTCTTTTTTAATCCTTCCATAAACAAATCATAATTAAAAATAACATGAGAGATAATCACTTACTTGCTACTTCCACTTTTCTTAAACCCAAAACTCAAGATCAAAAACTGAAATCCTTAGTTTGATGAGGAGAGGGTTATGGTGGCCACAAGACTTAGAAGAGAGAACAGTAATTCTCTTGCAACTTTTCATTATATACCTAGGTTAACTTAGGTTGGGTTTGGGTTGACTTGGGCTTGGGTTTGGCCTAAAAGTTTGGATTTTACACAATCTGTGTACAAAAATATATTATTCTTATTATGCAAGAACCTTATTCTCTATACATATTAGGGAAATTCTAAAAGAACAAGCAATAAAACAAAATGGTATAGCTATTGGATTGAAATTCATTATTTCGTTTGTGTTTGCAATGATGAGTTAGACAATTTGCTATTGGACTTAAATTATTTCGAAGGCAGAAGAACACGCCTCTGGTATTCTGCAAGAGCCCACAATGGATAGATATTTCTGTATGCTGCATAATGTAGCATGCAGTTTTTCATGAACACACCAGTGATTTCCTGTCATCAATAAGAAGATCATAGGTTAAGGATCTTTTGATATAAAAGTTGAAGTGAAGATGCAGCATCAGCAATTTTTTCCTGTCCATCATAGTAAATAGCACCCACCCACAAAGCGCTGATAGGAATCGCAGGCAGACTTTTTGGAGTCTGGCCCTTTTTAAAAAAATTCAATTGAAGTGGTTTTCTGACTATAGGTTTATAGTTAGAAAGTTACCTGTTGAGGGAAATCACCATCTTCCAATTGCGAATTGATTATAAGCTTCGCTGCTCGGTGAAGAGGTGCAGAGTCTCTATCCATCTATAACCATAGATAGGAAACAGATTTTATTATCAGAAATTCTGAGGCCATTTCTTATTAAGGCTTTTGTGGAGGCAGGGCTGTGAAAAGGGTACAAATTACGGAAAATGAAACAACAATGTAGGCTAAAACTACTGATAAACAGCATGCTAACCTGCCCAGCATGAATCAGACCCATCATTGCCCATGCAGTATGTACCAAATTCGATCGATTTCCTTCAAGAGGTACATATTTCTTCTTAGGGCATGAAAGATAGCTCTCTCCCCAACCTCCATCATCTTTTTGTATGTTGAGAAGAAAATTAACACCTTGGCGCATAGCTGTGCAGGTGCTGTAAGTCTTGCCAGCAGCTGCTAGGCCTCCAAGTGCAAACCATGTACCATAAGTGAAGCAAACTCCCCAGTTTCCATACCTGTGGAAATATTACTCCTTGTTAAATTACAGGTTCTGAAAATCTTGGAGAACCAAAATAAAATTAATTAGGAGGGCATACCATCCGCCCTCTGGAGTTTGTATGCTTTCGAGGTATCGTGCAGCATTTGTTACAAAATTATCGATCTCCTTCTTCCGGTGACCAGGGTACAAATTCTTGAACAATAATAACGCTTGGATTGCTGATGCAGTGCACTCAACATATTCATGCTCAACGACAATGTCAGCAAAAAACTCTGTAGGATTCAGTAGCTGAAACAGACGGAAACAAACACCATTTGTTCACGATTAAAATAAAGTGAAAATGAAAGAACAGATAAAAATACCGAAAATGTTCAAGGACTTACTTCCAACCACTTCTGAGCTCCAGCTGGCTCCCACGCCGCTAAACCTCCATTTTCACTCTGGATGTTCAGCAACAAAGTTTATCTTGTGACCTTGGAAAATTCTTTATTGAAGGAAACAAATTGCTAGATATAGTGTTTATAGATAGTTAAGCCTCCTAGTTTACTTTAATTCTTACTTGTAGAGAAAGAAGAACATTGACAGAATCGAAAAGCCGCTCAGGCTCGAGTTGCTCGCCAACAATTTCTGGTGGCATCATTGAGAAAAGTAGGCAGCACTGCATAGTAGATGCAAGTTAGTTTATTTTGGTGAGAGGCATATTGCAATTCGAACACAATGGCATAGAAGATAAGGGACTTTTAAGTGCTTGAACAAAGCTTATAACCTTCAATCCTTCTGCAGTGCAATCAGAAACTTGCCATCCATGATCTTGATCAGAGAAAGTCCAGGATCCCTTAGAAATATGCCGGTACATGCTCTTAAAGTCACCGGAAGGATTGTCCTTGACCTTTAAATTAATTTCGAGTTTTGGTGAGATAAAACTATAACCGGAATGAAAATTAAAGAGAAAATGAACATTATTTGATGGTTAAGGGAAAAGGCAAAATGTTTTCTAAGAGGGATAAATAACAGTAAAATTAACAAACCTGAGATTTCTTTATGAAGTCATGTCCTCTCTTGAGTACGTCTATGATTTCATCCGTAAAATTACTAGCAAGCAAGGCCTGAATGGCAAAACCAGTATCCCATTGCTGACTTCCAAAACTCTGCACACATATTCCATATTTTATTAAGCACATGATACCCTCTTTGAGGTCTCTACTCTACAGATTAGTTAAAGAATGCAAGCCTTCTAACCTGCATTTTCATTCCATCTTCAGCCACCCATAAATAATCGGGGATCCTAGCGAGATGTTTCTTGAAATAATCGCCATCGGGATCTTCAACCCAGCAAGCAAGCATGCATAACACCTGAAAACCAAGTTCATAAAAGTATTAGAAATTATCAGATAAGAGGTAGAAGATACAGGGCCCCTTTCTATGCAGCAGTAAGTCACCTTTTCCACACATCCGATTGTAATGTAACGACTGTTTTCATCTTCATAGTGAATGTGCTTCATTGTTACTTCAAGAGCCTTCTTTCTTACTAACTTGTGGAAGGGCCAACGAGTAAGAAAAGGTTCGGTGAATACATAGAGACTATCCCATACCAGATCTTGAATCAAAGGATGGGGATAGTAGAGATCCTCCTGCACCAACAGTATTCAGTATCAATTACTGCCAATATATAGCAACATCACAATAAATTTGCAGAATGGTGCTAACTATCGAGTTTAAGGTGAACTCACCGCAGCACACAGATGACGCGTTTTCCTCCAATTGACTTGACCATAAGGTTCAGCAAAGAGTTCTTCTCTCAACTGTAGAACGAGAGGTGTAACAGGACCAACGAACCTTTTCCCATATAGATACGACATTGGCATGTAAACCATCCGACAATAGCACCACATTTTCGCTGCATATTGAAGCCAAAAAGAGTGTTAACACAAAGGCAACAGAGGGAAAATGAACAGATGTTGTTAGGCAGAAAATGCAATCCTGTCGAAGACACAGGGAAATTTTAGAACCTGGATGCATAGGAAGAAAAGAGGGAAGGAGCCAAAATTCTGGGGGCATCGGATTACTTCCAGACCAATCAAATACACCAAGTATCTGCAACAGAAAGAACAATTTACATTGATTTCAGTTCTAGCAAACATAATTATATCGGTTCTGTAATATATAGATAATTAAGGAATACAGGATGGATCATTACCGAGAGCCAAGTCTTTCCCCAAGAGGGTATGTGTGTTGCAGTACCATGATCATGAATCCATTTCCGGGCTCTGGCACAAGCATTGTCTTGACCACCACTGGGTCCTTCCCCGAGAATTCGCATACAAATGTAGCTGAGAACTGTGCAGAACATGGTGCTGTGACCCTCAATGTGGAGTCCCCAACCACCATCTTCATTCTGCAATATTCCCACAGATATAATTAGCATATTACGTACCTACCAAAAAATTAGAACCATGAAGAACAGAAAATTAGCATAAATGTACCTGATGATAATAGATGTAACGGAGGATTTCCCTACGATGCTCAACAGAGAATACAGAATCTAGATGTCCTGTAATGTACAGACACATTACCTGCGTTTTCAAGTGAACCAAAAAAAATAAAAAAGAGCATAAATTTTGACTGATAATTACAAGTAGTCATCTAAATTTTTGGGAAGGCAACAAATGCTATATAAGATGCTCACCAAGGGAGGGAGGAAGAACAAGGGGCCAGCATTTTCAGCAGGCCAGTGGCCATCACTAGCCTGTAGAGCTGAAAAGAAGTGGACAGCCCTCTTCAATGCATTTGTTGCCTTTTCATATGTGATCTCCTCGCCATCTTCAATTATCACTTGCGGTATTTTTTGCTTAAAGTTTTTCTCCTTGAGAAACTGCAATATTCATACATCGTTCTGGTCAAAGAATAATTAAGGATCATAATATAATATTAGAGCTAGAGCAACAAATCATATAAATTCTTCCACCAAATAGAAAACAAATTCTATATTTCATTGATAATGATAGTTACAAATATTTTTCAACTCATCAGGCCCATAATAATTTAAAAAAAAATGCGATGCCTATAATAGCATGGATTTGTTGTTTTTTTTGTTAATATATATATATATATATTATTCCATTGAACAAGAGATCAAAGAACTTCATCCATCCATGCAATCAATGGGATTCATTAATTAAATCAAGTGCTCTACCTATAATGCTATCTTACTATTAATGAACGCGTTTAACCTTTCCCATTATTGATTGCTCAACTAAAATATTGTACTGTGGAAGGTGGAGATTTGAAAAGAAAAATAAAAGGGAAAGCCACAATGGCAGCTGCAAAAATCCATCTTCATAAAGCTCGAAAAGAAAGCTCTCTTGGATCTACGTGTGGGGCATGCAACACAACATTATTAATACAAACCTTAAACTTTTTAAAAAAAAAGAGAGACTGTCTCGTGATCTCTTTGTTGATCTGTCCATCTAGTTTAACTTAATTTATAGCGGACATATTATTGCAATATATGAATATATATTCCGTCCTTAAATTGGTGAAAATTAAGTATGAAAAATTAATGTTATATACACACTAATTCTTTGGAGCGTTTAATTTAATAAAGTTTGTTGAATGATGGTGATGGAAACGCAACAAACAGCTTCATCACTAAAGGACAAAGGCAAGAACAAAAAAGATCGAGGTGCTTCTCCCTAGCTCCTATTAACAAAGGAATAAAAAATAACTTTTGACATTTACTGAAAAATACAAAAGAAGAGGAAGAGGAAGAAGAAGAAGAATGGTACGTAGTACAGCTAAGATTTATATCATTTATTCTCTAATTCAGAGATCTTGGAATTTTCAAACCTCTCGTTAATTTGTAAGAAAAATAAAATTAAACAGCATAAAGATTGTTATTATGAATTTATAACTATAATAGTAATGGATTATAGAAGTAACGAAGACTATACCATAGGACCCCAGTACTAAGCAGTACGTAATTACAGAGGTTTAATCAACTAATTATATAGAATTAGCAATTATTTCTGGTTGATCGATCATACCATATATATGTACATATAAGTAGGTAGGTAGTAAGTTAATCAATACCTGCATACGCCAGAGGAGGTCGCCGCTGGGCTTGACATGATAACGGTTGTTGTAGAAACTGAGACGAGCTTCTTCAACCTCAGCTCTCTCCTCAGGACTTCCACCGTGAGGATCATACTCCCATGTCTGCCTCCCTACAAACTTATTTGTGCTATACAACTCATTGCTGCTCACACCTTCCGCAATCTTTAGCCTCCACATGATATATCTATGTATTGGTCGTGCGTATTGATATACTATAGCACGCAAGAAACAAATTATTAACAAGAAACCCTGACAAATCGATTAAAGAGCTAGCTACTTAGCTAGCATGGAATAAAATAGGAGAGGGAGAGGGAGGTATACATATTAATTATATATGCAGTGTTGGGTCTTGTGGGGGAGATGGGCAAAAATCAACGGATATATGACGAGCAAAATGGTAGACTGCAAATGAAGCAGAGAGAAAGATACTAGTTGTTAGTAGTCATGAGAGAAGAGACAATTGAGTGATCTTTGGTTCGGCAGGGCATAACACGCGGTTGCTGCTGCTGCTGCTGCTGCTGATGATGACAATTGAGAAGAACAACTGAAAAGGTATTTATATAGACACAGCTTTCAAGATTGTTTTGTCCTATTATAATATTTTAAAACTCGCGGAGAAAGTACTGTAATTTCACCCGCATATTTTTTTTTTCCATCCTCCACATGTTTTTTCTTTTTTCTTCTTCTTTTGTTTTTTTTGTTTTTGTTTTTTTCTTTTTTCTTTTTCCCCAAAATTATTTCTTTTTTTTTTATATATATTTTTTCAAAACTATCTTTATCGATTTTATTTTTTTACTATTAAACTGGTTGAAAATTTAGTTTTATAGATTTTTTCTTAGAAACATTGTCGATTGCTAAAGTGTTTCTTCACATAATTTTTATTTTGCTACAGTGTTTTTTCACATATTTTTTTTGTAAAATTATCTTTGTTGAATTTATTTTTTTAATATTGAGATGGTTAAGAATTTAGCTTTGTAGTTTTTTTTTCTTTAAACATTTTGAATTGCTATAGTGTTTCCCCACATGGTTTTTTATGTTTTTTTAATGATTTTCTCCAAAATTATCTTTGTCGATTTTTTTTTTTTATATTGAGATGGTTGAGAATTACAACTGTAGTTTTTCTCACAAAACGTTGTGGATTGTTATAGTGTTTCTCTACATAAGTCTTTTTTCTTTTTCTTTTTCTTTTTCTTTTTTTAATGATTTTTGTTTTTTTATATGATTTTGGTTAAAATTGTCTTTGTTGCTTCTATTTTTTTAATATTAAGCTCGTTGATAATTTAGCTTTGTATTTATTTTTTTAAACATTGTGGATTGCTATAGTCATTCCCCGCATATTTGTTTTTTGTATGAATTTTTTCAAAATTATCTTTGTCAATTTTATTTTTTTAATATTGAGCTGGTTGAGAATTACAACTATATATTTCCTCACAAAATACTATAGATTGCTACAGTATTTTTCTACATGGTTTTTTTCCTTTCGTTTTTTTATTTTTTTTCTAAAAAATTTTTTGTAGTTTTTTCTTGAAAACATTGTAGATTACAATAGTCTTTCTCCGTATAATTGTTTTTTCATAAGTTCACGACAACACACAGGCATGCCACAAACCCGCGGCAGCGCGCGGAAATGACATCTAGTATTTAATTATTTTAACTAATGTCTTTGGGAGTATATTTATATTAAAATATTATTAAACTGATTTTTATGTGTAGATATTAAAAATTAAAAAAATAAAATTATTTAATATATTTTCAAGTAAATTTTTATTTTGAAAAACACTCAATAACCAAAAAACTTAACATCATGCATTAAATTCGATTCAATTCAATGTGAAAGTTGGTTAGGTAGTATTAAATATTCTAGATAGAATTGATTGGAAAGGTTAAATAATTGTCTTATCATATGTTTGGTGTGCTTAGGGTTGGACTACATAATTTATTTTATTTTGTGTTTAGTAGACACTATAACATAACTCGACTAACACGAGGTCTAAACCGATCTGAGTTTAAGAAAAAAAAATTGATTCAACTTGACCCAGTCAAAAACTCCGGTCAACCCGCGACCCGATCAACTCGAGATAAAATATAAATAAAAAATTCATCGACTTTTTTATATATAATTTTTTGGCCAAAATGAGGTTGTTTTGATTTTTTTTTCATTTGGGTCAACCCAGGTTGACCATCTCGACCCATGACTTGAACCTATCATTGAGTCGATCTCGGGTTGAGTTTTAAAACTATGATAATAATCATTTTTATTCTTATGTTGCTTTGGGTCAACCCAGGTTGACCATCTCGACTCATGACTTGGGCCTATCCTCGAGTCAGATTTTAAGACTATAATAATAATTATTTTTATCCCAAGATTAACTCGAGCCCGGCCTCAGGTCGACCCCTAAGTCAAGTTTTAAAGCTATGATAGCAATCATTTATATCCTTACATGGATACAAGTCAATGATCAACCCGATCTATGACCCGGGCTTAACCCTAAATCGACCTCCAAGTCTAATTTTAAAATTATAATAATAATCATTTTTATTTTTATTTTTATATTAACCGGAATTATATAGAACATGGGATAAGCTTGTACTATCTCTTCTACTGAAAACAACCTTTAATAGAACAAAAATTAATCTTTGAACTATCCAGAAAAACACCGAACAACCTTAAAACAAAAAAATTAAGGTATCATGTCCATCCGGCGTACCAAACACTATTATATTGACAGCTAACAATTATAGCTTCCACAGTCTTCAAGTAACAGATAAACATAGTAAAAGTTTATTTATTTATTTTTATTTTTTAATCACAAATACGAGTCCCTCCCCAGTCCCCACCATCTGCTTAGACTGTCATTTTTTAGGATGCTAAAAAGCTAGGTGCCACGCACTAAAGAAATTGACTTGCACTTTAAAATATAGTCGGCAAGAAGTAGCTTCAGGAAACAAATTTCACCGATCACCATTATTTTTTATATTTTATAGGAAAAATTACTCTTAACATCTTATAATTTGATATATATCAGAAATATTATAAATTTTCTGTCATTCATTCAAACATAATTTATCTGTCTTCAAAAATCCTGGAAAAAAAAAAACACAGTGAAATGTCTTCTTCCCGTCTCCTTCTAGGAATTTGTTGCTTGTTATGTTGGCTGGGAGTCTAACAAGTAAAATTATTGTACTTGGTGGAGAGATCCTACCCAAAACCTATCGATTGAGGAGAAGAGTGGTTGCTAGTTCCTTTTGGTTTGATATGGTCATCTGTTGTCCAGTACTGTCTTGTGGTCTTGGAGGTGCAGCCGTGGATAAGACTGTATGGCGGTGGAGATCATATGGTTTTTCCAGCAGAACTAGTGGTTGTTGGTGATCTTCGGCTTGCTGGGATTTGTGGATTAGTAATGGGAACTGCTATGGGATGTGGCTGTTGACTATGGAAGATTTGTTGCTGTTGACAGTAGTGGTTAATGGGTGATGGATGTAGGGGGATGATTCGGGCCGTTTGTTTTTGCGTTTCAAAAGTGTTTTTAAAAATATTTTAAAAAAATTTAATTTTTTCTTTACTTCAAATTAATATTTTTTTTGTATTTCCAGATCATTTGGATGTGCTGATGTCAAAAATAATTTTTAAAGAATAAAAAAAATATTATTTTAATGTATTTCTAAGGAAAAAGCACTTTCAAAAGCAACTACTATCACACTCTCAAACACCCCCGAACAGTAGCTAGGATCTTGTAAGGACTTTTTTAGGGGGTGAGGGATGAATGGGAAAAGAAGGTGGCGACTAAGTTTGGTGTTTAGGGAAAAAGATGACTACGGGTTTTTTTTCTAATTACAAATTTGTAATATTTAATACAAGAACTTTTTAGCCATGAAAAATAATGATAATTTTGTAAATAATCAGATAATTTTTTTTAATTTTTTTTTTGGCGTGCTAGGTACGGGATGTAAACTGTTATGCATGCAATAAAGTTTAGGTTATAGAGTGTAATTTTTCAAAACTCGATAGATAAGTGTAATTTCAACTAAACTATAAGATTCTAGAGGTAATTTTCTTATATATATATACACATACTTGGCTTTAAATACGTATTGTCTCGTGTACTTCAATCAACTGAACTAAGACACCACTTTGTTTTAAATCGTTTAAAATAATATATTAACCTTGTGTTTTTGTTAGTCGAGAAAATAAAATATAAGTCTTGAATTCACGACCTTATATTACTTCCACATGTTAATCACTCAGCTAGAATAGAAATCTTCTAAACAATTAATTAAAAAATATATTAATCTGTTTATAATTATACATGACTAGAAAAATAAGATAAGAACTTGGTTTTGAGACGCTAACCAGAGGTCGCAGATCAATTTCTGCAAAGAATTCCATAGTATGTTAAGGATTTATCTTATCTATACTTAAAAAGTTGATGACCCAAATTCCTGGTCATAAAAAATGCATGACTTCTCTAAGCAAGAAATGGAGGGACTTCACCTAGCAAAAGGGAAGGAGGGAGGCCCAGCAGACAGCATAAAAAATTGATAGCTAAAGAAAGATGAATAATAAATTAATAACTCTTTATTAATAAATTATTGCTACTTGAATTATTATTTTTTTAAAAAAAAACAAAATTGTCTGCGGGAAATGTTCATATAATCAACATCACTATCACCGAATAAAATTGTAAAACTAATTAATATATATCTTACATCATAAACTTTGTAGTCTTCTTCGTATAATCAACATCATCACCATCAATATATTTTAAAATTTTAATTTTTAGTCTAAGTTTATATTTAAAGTGATAAAAGTTAGAGTAATAACCCTATATTTTTAGACGTTGCAGAATATCAAACCCAAGTAACATGAGTTTGGCTTGCTTCTAGGCCTAACATCCTTGGGTTTAGTTAAGCGTTGAGTTCAAATACACATAGATTTGGTAAGTTGTCAGGCCCAATATTTTTGAGTTCAGCTACGTACTAGCCTAAACAGACTTTATTATCTAAGAATCCCTAAACCCAATTAAAAGAGACTGTTTTGTAGGTGTTGGATCTTCCACCACCAATTATCTACTTCTTAAGCTCTGAAGAAGAGAATATTGATATGAAATGTATGATTGTGTACGTATTATTTAAATAATCAAAATCCTTATTTATCATGAACATATTCAATTTTGAAATATCATTAATTACCGCCACCATTATCTTATTATTATTATTATTTAATTTCTCTTGTGGCAGTTAAACAACAAATCTTTATTATTATTATTCTTGGTGAGAAGTGGAATGCAACAAATTAGCATTAATGGACAGAGAAAATTAAAGTCAACTTCAGCATCATCTCACCACGTAGCAGTTAGAATTAGTCAAATCTTAGATAGGTATTTTGCCATTGAAGTTTATGCATGTAAAGGTACTCTTGTTCAAAGTTCATTAATTTTGTGTATATATATTGATATAATTAATTCTTAGCTAGCTAGGGTATTTATTTACACGTAGCTAGCTAGGGTGGGTGGATTCAAGAGTATAATATATGCACCCTTATATATATATATATATATATATATATTAGGATTTGGATTTTGGAAGAGGATTTATTTAAGTTTTTTAAAATACATTAGGCCGATATGCAAAATATATATCTTTAAAATTAACCAAAAGCCTTGATATATGGAGCTAGCCCTCCATTACTGCACCACCTTGAATCCATCCCTGGTTTTAATTCTTACGTGATCACATCGATCACCTGTAATTAAGGATCGATATATATTAATTAATTTAAACTCGATGGTACTGGTTATTGAGATTAATTTACAGTACTAAATATTTAAAATGTGAGCAGCTAGAGATATATTATATATATACACAACAAAAAATGCTTGCTTTTTGTCCTATATTTGCCCTTCAAAAATCAATATTCATACTGGGACTTAATTGTCAGAATCCCGTCCATGCCAACCTAGCTTCTTGTATCCATGGCAAACTGCCAAACCCTAGCTAAACCTCAAAACAAAAACAAAATGATTAAAATGAAGATCAAACTAGTCAAACTCATCATTAATTTGAAGCCAGGTAGGTAGGTGATGAAGTGCAACTTAGTGGCCTTTTGCCAACGTACGGAGGCAGATTAGTTTTGATTTATAATCTTAATTTCTTCAAAATCATCCAATTAAGATAAAACTTAATCGAAATCCTACCTCTGACATCCTATCTTCATTTCGCTTGTTGTCTTTTGCCCTAACATACATTAACCAAACACCATTGAATACTCATAACATGATGAGATTTGCCTACTCCCATCCTTCCTATAGATGTTACTCCATGATTTTATCAGCAATATCTTTTTGACTTACAAGTCATGATATATCAAATCGGTACTACTTCCACACCATTATTATTAACATTAAGTATTCCTTTAAAAGGCATGAGTTTTTGTTATTGTACAAGGCTTTATTCTTCGTACTCTCATGCATTATTGTGGATGCTGTGAAAATTTTAGGTTTTTTCAATTTGATACTCAAATTTTTTTTTTGATGTTTTAATTATAAATTGAAGACCAAGTGATCTTGATTTCTTATGAAAAGGTGGGATTGAAAAAAAAAAGGATAAAAATAAAAAAAGCATCAAACATAGGTGGCATGCCATAAATTTCATAAAAATACACACTATGGTCCTTCAACTTTAAAAATCATGCAAATTATACAATTTTAGTGCCTTAATATAAAAATGTCGTTGGCACTGATTTAAGCTATCAAAACGGATGAAATTTGTATCAAACGGTTCCATTTGATGAGGGGAGTTCATGTTAGGTTTTTTTTCTTTAAAATTCATGAAAAAATAGATCTGACCTCAAGTTGATTTTGGTTTTTAGGACGGTTTTTTAGGTCATAAATAGGTTTATCACGGTTCCTACAATGTTTTGGGTCAAAAATGGGTTGAAAACGAGTTTTTCGGTTAAAAAAACTTAAGCTTTGATTTTCTGGCCACCACAGTAGTCGGAATCTGGGCAAATCAGACGACGCTTCGTTCGCCTCGACAGACGACGCGTTGTCTGGTTGTTTTTTTTCAAAAAAAATTGGAGCAGACAACATGTCATCCGCCCCAGTTGCAATAAATAAATAAGGAGCTCAATAACCATATAAATAAGGGCCTTGACAAAATAGGTCAGGACAATATTGGGTTGGTGTTTGATTTTGCAATCGTTTATTTTTGTTATCATATAGTTAAATAAAAAATAGTTTAAAAAAAAATTATAATCCTAGTGGAGGAGTCCATAACCTGGTTCACGGGTTTGGCGTGTTAGCTCAGGTTACCCAATTCACAGGTTTGACGGGTTTACCCACCAACCAGATAAGCTTTTTTTTTGTTTTTGGTCCTTTAGTTTTTTAAATTATTATTTTTTTATTTTATCCTTCAATATTGGATTGGTTAGGAAATACACTGCATGATTTATTTTTGTTTGTTTTCTATAGGGTTATCACAGTCTCAAATAAATATATATTTTAGGGTTGGTGTTCAATTTTAATATCATTTATTTTTATTATATAATTAAATAAAAAAAATTATAAAATAGGTTATTAAACCCAATAGAGTCCATGACCCGGGTCGCAAGGAGATTGAGGTTGATCCATTCTATTGTTGTCTCGATATTTTTTAAAAACATCATTATCTTAAAGTTCTTTTAAAAATCAAGTCATAGTTTTATCAGCCATTTATATTACTTTTAAATTCATAAAATTAATCAATTTAAATGATACTAACCAAAAACTTATTTAATTAAAAACTTGAATGAATAGGTTTTGGTCATTTTAAATGATACTAACCAAAAAAAAAAAAACAAACCTCTTTAAGCTCTTTAATTTATTTTTTTAATATTTTAAACGAAAACCGATCTGACAGGCCACTTGACTAGTGTTTTAGCAAGTGGTGATGCCTCGTGATTCACACATATAATAGTTGAAGTTGACACAAAATTCCCACGTTAGGAGTCCTCAATCTTACCACGTCTGAGTTCAAATGGGCTGAGTTGATTGACCACTGATTAATCGCATATGGCATTTGTCGGTAACGTGTTTTAGTTGGCTCTAAGCTAACTTTTGGTACATGAAAATTGCAAAAGCAAACGCGAAAGGAAAGAAAGACAGAGACAGGTCACTCCCCCTCTCTCTCATTTTCTTGGTAGATTCTGACCTAACAACTTTATTTACGTTCATACTTCACGATACAGATGGACAGATTAAGATTGGTAGCTAGGAAGAGATCAAGTGTTGTTGGTTGTTGAGCGCTTCATCTCACTAAATTCTCAAGGGATTGTTCAAACTTGCAAGCTTTAAACAACAAAGCAATGAAGAAATCAGGACTTTGTTGTATGTTTTAAGTCAATCAACGTTACTGTAACACCATGCTCTGTATAGTTTATTAATCAAAGGAAGCAATAATGACAGCTGCTCATAGGGTTTTTATATTGCCAGTCAAAATTTACAGTTTCAAGTTTTCAGAAAAAATTATCTGAACTCACCAGCTCGACGTGGAAGAAGGGTTTGATCCATCATTCTTTGGTTTAAGCCATGTTAAAAACAAAAAAAACAAAACAAAAGCCCTGAGCCATTTTTGAGGTTCCAACTTATCTTGTCTAAGGGCTTGGAGATTTCTTTTGGGCCAGTCCGGACGAGAGTAGAAATTTGGTCGTGTGAGAATGACAAGCGATACGCAGACTACCTCACTCAGGAAGTTGAATTTCTCCATAAAATCTTTCATGCAGAAGAAGAAGAAGAAAGAAAGAAAACCCTTTGAAGTTGTTGAAAAAGCAAAGAAAATCTCCAAGAGTCCTATGTAACCAAGGCTACTAGCAGACATGTACAAGAGGGAGAACCAAACAAAAAGAAATGACTTAGTTCTATATCAAACTTGAAAGAATACAGCTAGCACTAGTAATCAGAATCCTCCATCTGATTAGAAACTGCAATATCGTCTCTTATGTTCATACTCGATCACTGAAATAATCGCACCAATGCTTGCACTATCTCTGACATAGGCGGCCGGAATTCAGGCTCCACCTAATAATACAAAGAATGCAATGCAAAATATTACTTCTGTTTGAAGAGATCACCAAGCTTGAAGACAGTAAAGCACAAACACTACCCTGCACCAACAATTTCCCGATGGTTCTTACCTGTGCACAGAGGGAAATGATATCAGCAAATCGAGAAACAGACTTTGGAGGGTATAGCCCGCGCAATGCAGGGTCTACCATTTTGTCCAACGCATCAATGTCATGTAGTTGAGGGGTGGCCCATCGAACCAGACATTGTTCTGATTTCGGTTTTGAACTGCAAAGAAGCAAGGGAATATGGCAACTTAATTAGTTATGATATGGAGATTACATTGGCTATCACCATGCACTGGCAAACGGTGAATAAAAAGATTGCAGCAGCAGTGAAACCATACCTGTCAAAAGGCTGCCTACCAGTCAATAACTCCAGCATCACCACTCCAAAACTGTAAACATCACTCTTCATTGTATAAGCTGAAGGCTTAGTGCACTCTGGAGCATTGTATCCTGCACCAAGGTTTTGGCTTGTCCGCTGAGAAAAAGAGAAAAACCATAATTAAAATTCACATGTTAATACTAAAAGCTGTCAAAACAACAGGCATCGCATTTCCAGACTATGCTAGCAGTAAGGAGATCTTGGATGTCCCAAGAAATACTAACATGATGGAAGTTTGCCAGCCCGTAGTCGCAAAGACATGGATTGAGCTCAAGGTCAAGCAAAATGTTAGATGACTTGATGTTCTTATGGATGAAGGATGGAGAACAAACTTCATGGAGGTACCTGCCCAAAGAATTGATATTTTATTAGAGAAAAAGGAAACAGCTACGGGGAATCATTCTGCAGGAGGGCGTTCATCTGCATTCTTGCTCTACAATTTAAGCATTTAGCCACTAGGCTAATAGATTTGCATGAGCATGTGCTTATATTGACTTACTCGACAGCACGTGCCGTGCCCAAAGCTATTCTAACTCTGGTATTCCAAGTTAGTGGTTTACTGTAGTCATCTGACACATGCAGGAATTCATGAAGTGAGCCATTCCTGAAATACTCGTATATCAACATGCTGTGCCCTTGTTCTGAACAATAACCAACAAGCTCAGCAATGTTCTGATGGTGAACTTTTGAGATGCTTGTAGCAATTTCTGAAAACTCTTGCTTTGCGCCTTGAAAAAGTGATGAATCAATCTTTTTGACAGCTAAAACCTGATAAGCAAAAAATAAATTATGTTGCAGGAACGCAAAATCCAACTATTCATTGCAAATTGTGTTTTCAGTTACAATCCAGTAACAATATGAGGTGCCAAATTCGACAACAAACTAGGGATCAAGTATTAGGTAGTGCCAGAAAATAAATGGAAAGGAAAATATGAAATGACTAATCATACCTTCCCATCAGGATATTTAGCCCTGTAAACTGGACCGAGGGATCCCTCACCAATAAGTCGGCCCGATGCAAAATTGCCAGTAGCAGTCTGCAAATCTGTCAAGGAAAAAGCTATGGAACGAACAGAGGTGTTTCTTCCAGCATTTAGACGGATGGCAAACTCGTTGTCACTTATAGACTCAGAAAAATCAGAAGGTGGAGGCTTGTAACCCACGGAAGGAGCTTTTTGCAGATTCTTTATATCAATCGAACCAGACAAATTGATTGGTTCAATTTCTGTCACCAGTAAATCATATTGTTAAGTCCACACCAACAGTGTCCATCAGCATGCACAGTATTGAAACAGGACAGCATTAAAAAGCGACATAAAGGTGCGAACACAAAGTAAAATATTTATAACAAATATTTAGCAAAGTTCTCTACATAAAATTATGCTGGAAGTCAATCAACTACCTTTAAACTCTTTCTTTATGGCAGCACGAGTGTCATTGGATAGTTCATGTGATGAAAGGGGAGTAAATGCTCTATGCCAGCTACCATTATCTTCCTCAAGAAAATTTGAAGATGGAGAAGACCTTCTTTTTGAAAGCAGTATAATGAGGAGTCCAACTACAACCAGTGAAGCCAAAACTATTAACGCTATAGCAAGTCCATTCATGCCACCTTTCCCACTTCCCTTGCCATGGGCTGAACTAGATTTACCACGAGGAGCCGGACCAGATGACCACGCATTCCCGCCCGTTCTTCAGAAAATAAAATCACGAAGTCAGAGAAGCAATATCTTACAACCTACATCCTCAAAAAAAAAAAAAAAAAAGAGGCAAATTTAGGGTATTCTTACTCCAGATTATCAATGCCATTCAGCGAATCAGGGACCCAACCAGTGAACTCATTGTCTTTAATATTCCTGCCAGTGGAACAGTGGATTCATGTTGTGAGTTCTTTACTTTTCACTAACATCAACTACTGTATTAAAGTTTGAAACCATCATTCTTATCAATGAATCATCGGACTTTAGAATTTTAGACATCAATATTTCTGACCTAAACTGAAAAACAATAGTTGTTCAATTGAAGTACTCAGAATGTTACTTACAAATCTTTAAGGGGAAGTCTGGCAAGGACATCTATGGTACCGGTGAATTCATTGTCTTGCAAATGCCTGTACAAAGACATAAACAATCACTGCAATAAACTAAGAGGACCTAAATAAAAATTTTATTATCACTTCTTACAATGTGCTGAGGCTTGAAAGTGCAGAAAAACTCTGAGGCAGATTCCCTGAGATCGAGTTGTGGGATAGATCCCTGTAAGTCATCTCCATGAGTGAACCATAACTTTTATTGTAACAAACAGAAGACTTTAAGAACCTTTTGATCATTCCAGTTAGTAATACTTACAGTGTTTTAAGTTTAGAGAGTTTCTGAAACATATCACTCAACTGTCCATTTAATTTATTTTGATTAAGATTTCTGGAGGAAGCATCAAAATTAAGAATGAGTATTCAGAACAAATGGAAGGTTTTGTAACAAAAGAACCAAGTATGCTTACAGGTTTTGAAGTTTAGTCATTTGTGAAATTGAGTAGGGCACACTGCCAGTGAAGCCATTATTAGAAAGATCTCTGCACGTTAAGCTTGCAAGATTAGTATCGAACACACTTAAATTCATGAATCAGTCCAGTAAAAAAAAGTGAGCTTGGGTAAAGAACAATCTCTACATATAATAACTTGTTTAGTCGTGTTCCAGATGAAGAAAATGTCAGCAGGCTTACAAGGTAGCTGCATTAGGAGGAAGCTGGTATGGTATATCATTCTTGAGGTTGTTCTTGCTCACATCACTGTACTATGACAAAGAAATACCAAAAGTCTTGAGGTTTTGTTCCTTCATCAGGAAAAAAGCTAGTGTAAAAAAAAGTGCTATGATTTAGAAACTGGGCATTACAAGTAGGTGACAGATTTCAAGTTTGACAGCTGATAACCCAGTGATCCAGTAAGTCCAAGTCCAGATAATTTTCTGCAAGAGCATTCAGAAAATTCAGGGTTATTCCTGCTAAATATGTGAAATGTAAAATCTCTTCACCAGAAATATTTTGACAAGCAAATCTAACTACATTTGAGTCACAGATGAGCCTGAGCACTGGATTCCTTCCCAAGAGTCTCCACAAGGGTCCCCACCACTTGATTGCCATCCACTCAGTTTTGAAGGAGAGTTTAAGCTCGTAAACATCACATTCAAAGCCGAAACTGAAATCAGCAATCACAATACGGGAAACATCAGAATACTGAAATGCAAATTTAATAGATTCTTAAGAAAATTATGATTATGTAACTGAAGATCATAAAAGAAGGGTTCTGAGTTTCAATACTGTCTTTGAATATTTGCAGTTGTTAATCCTATTAGTATCCATTTTTTGTTGCAAATTTGTAGTTAAAACAAGCACTTTTCAGTAACCCCGTTGCAATTGCACTGAACTTTTCACCATAGTTATTTTCTTCTTGAATGAGTTTATCTACATATACATGAACAAATAGTTGAAAACATCCCTTGATGGGTCCAATCCATGAAAACCAAGAACACCCCATCAAAAGTTAATTGCATTTAAAGAGACTGGCTTTTATTACCCATAGATTAAACAACAAACGAATATAGTATTAGTAAAGGCAATAAAGATCATAGATCTGCCTTATATAAATCAAATTTCATTCTCTCCTGAGATTAAACATGTACAGAAATTTCACCTTGATAACCAACATGTGTGTGTGGAACCTTGAAACATACGTAATTACGTGTTCCTAAACACCATTACCTCATTCGAGAATCAAAACAAAATGTAAAGCAAAATCAATAAACTTTGCAGTGCATGTGTAAATGGAGTGTGCATACCATCTTCAGAATCAGTCTTCGAATAGACCAAGGTGGTGAGGATTACAAGAGAGACAATCAAGAACCCTAAAAGACTATGGTACATTCTCCTACACCAAAACATAAAACAATAATGAAGCAGGCAAAAAAAAAAAGAGTAATGTGGGTTTTGTTTCTTTGTTATGCTTGAAGCTATCTAGATTCAAGAGGATGGTTATGAATGACGTTTCAGAAGTCAGACATGAACAACAGGATTCTGGCCTTCCTTCTAGGTACAAGAAGGAAGAAAAGGGGAGTCTTTTCCTTTTTTTGTTGTTTTTGAATTATTATTTTTTTTTTAAGAGAGAGAGGCTATATTTGAAGAAAAAACAGCTCACAATGAGTGGCATTTTTCAGAGAAGAAAAAACTGCGAATGACTAGGAGAAATGAGAGTTTGTCAATGTTTTCCGGCTTTAGGAGTTATTACTAACAAAGCCTTCTGTTACTATCTTCCCGCCTTCTTATACTAACCGTTCTTCCTTCTTCATATATATATATATATATATCGAACCAACTTAAGTGTCAACCAAGACTACATAAACATCATCGGTATACTAAGAATAGCTTTTGTAGATCAAAGACAGTTTGGAAAAGGCATCGTTTTCTTTTTTATACACATCAATGTATTATATAAACATGATCCCATAACTGAAGTGTTTTCTAAACTGAACATGGCAATAATTATGCTGGTGTAATTACTGAATATATAGGAATGATATTTGGGGGTTGGAGAATCACAAGGAGAAAACGCCTCCTGTCAATAATTATTCCCCAATTTGGTAATATTACCATATCAAGCTTCATTATGATATTCTTATATCATTCCCACCCTTCTCAAGCTAACTCAGTATCCTTGATCACTACGAGGCTGACCTTTAGAAAAGAGTGATGGCAGCCTTGAATTGAATGTTGAGTCAAACTAAGGCAAATAAAAAAAAACAAGGACAATGGTCATTATATAGCCCAACAATTTGGTCATGGCTAAACTGGATACTACAAAACTCAAGTCTTCAAGAGGATAGAAGAGTGAGAGCTCTCTTCAATTTAGGCTTTCTAGTTTTGGCTCAATCTTCAAACTTTGGTGTTGGCTCCTGATTTCCTGAAGATAGTTTCATAATTACATTAGTGGAGATGGTAATAAGAGTAATTAAGTTGCAACTTTTCTGTACAAAGGCATTCATGGAACAAAAATCTTGATTAGAAAGAAATCCAGCTTCCTCGTAGACAAAGGGGCTTAATATGCGATCTCTTTAAAAGGTATACAGGTCAGATTCCATGCTCAAGTTAATAAAAATGTGTGATAAGCTTTATTGAGTCCGGCAGCATTAGTATTGGTCATACAACGTCATCATATACCTCATCTTTCCCTTCCTTGGCTTGACGACTCATCACGTTTTCTCAGCTTTGTCAGGATATATGCCATGGCAACTTTAGCACATAGGCTAGAGCGCCCACGAGACAAGCAGATGATACCCCCTAGAAGAAGCAGACCATTTCCTATAATTTTCCTAGATGGCCTTGGGAATTTCTTCTCTTTGGCTTCACCAGTAACTAATCCCCGTGGGGCAGTCAATGTCAGAGTTGCCTGAGTATCCACAAGACTGTTCATTGTTTCTAGTTCAGGTGGAACCTGTGCCAAAAGAGGAAACACATACTTGATGATCTCAATATAATAAAGCCAGTATTATCATCTCCTCGCTAATGTGTAGCAGTTTAATCACCAACCAAAGGTTTTGGAAACTCAGTCAGTTTAACACAAATTTCATGATCTCAATATAATAAAGCCATTAATTTTATCTCCTCACTGTGGTTTTGGAAACTTCTGTTAAACTACATATTTCATATATTACGTGTGATGTTAAAAAGGAAACCTGACTTCACCAATCATTCTATTGATAGGCTGTGCTAAGTCATGAATATGTTCTTTAAAAGCATCAGTATTTCAAGATGCCGGTCCTCACCTTCTGGATTAAAGATACTGCAGTGACAGCTGGACCTGTCTGAGGATGACTAATCACAGAGTATTTGCGCAGTGCATTATTCATCTTGCATACATAGCTCCATATGCCCCTTGAGAAAGCCAACTTTGCCATCTCCACATTCAAACCAGCATCTTCTTGGTGAAACATTTTGATCTCACAGGCATTTCTACCGGGGACTGTAAGTTAAAGCGATAGCAACTACCAAATAATCAGTAAAAGAGTAAACTATTTCCATCTAGGAAGAATTAAAACATCAAGTAAATAGACAATCCAAAAGCAACTGTTTTCATTTAGGAAGAACTAAAGACCAGGCAAATTGCAAATCATGCTTATAACCTCCTAAAACACAGACCAGATGATGCATCTTTTCTGTACCAAATAAGAAAATAAAAGGAGAAAGATCCATATGTTCCATTAGTAAAGCTTCAGCAGCATATAATGATCTTCCATTTCTCACTATATAGAGAATAATACAAGCTCCAGCAGAAAATGTAACAGTCTACGCTATACACTTCATGCTGGAAGAAAACATGCAATTTTTATAAAATACTGAATTCCAAACAACTAAGAAAACAAAGGCCCAAGAATCATTGTCAGAAAAGCTCAATATGAGACATTTCATGCTTTTTTTTTTCTTTTTTGCTGTCAATACTGCAATGTCAGAAAGATACGGTTTATTTAAAAAAAATAAAAAATAAAAATATTTACAAATGAAGGCCGGAAAATAATATTAGAAAAGCTCAATATAAGACACTTTATGCTCTCTTTTTTTCTTTTTCTTTTTTTTTGTTTGTTTATCAATCTTGCAACTACAAAAAATACTGCAAAAAGGGAGGTCAGGAAATTGCCTTTACTGATTTTCCAGCCAGATCTAAAGAACTTCACTCGTACAAACTTCTTCTGTCTTGCAGCTAAAGGATGTTCACAATCCTAATTATAGTCATCAACATCAAATTAAAAATTAAGGATTAGACAATCAAGTTAAAAATAGAGTGAAGAGAACTAAATCGCCAATTGCATATATAAAATTATTTTCCCAGACATTATGGCAGAATAAATTAAACAAAATCAAAAGGACATTCTTGCATTAAAAAAATTTAAGAGCTTATTATCCCATTTGCTCTAGCCAGTAAGCAATCACCATTCACCATTGAAAATCTACTTTATAATTGTTATCTTTTCCAAAAAAAATGGTTATTGCTAGTCCGTTATTTTCCCACCAGCTAACGATATTTCATTTCTTGATAAATACATATAATCAAATTCATTGTTCCATATAATGTGCACAAAGGTGAACATATTGCACAATCATATCAATAGGTAGAAGCAACTAACTTATGCTGTCAAACCAGTTGCTGTAGATGATTACCTTAATAAAGCAGTAGAATGTCTTATCTTTTCCCTCCCACAATCTCCATGCTAAAACGTATTCTCTTGGGGTCAAAAGTGGAAATTTCTTTATTGTGTGACCAATTTCAGTTCCATTCGTTCTATCCACCTGAAGTTGCTCATGCTCAACTATGGTCTTATCCCATTGATTTCTGTAGTCATTGTCCATGTAGAAGTCCCTAAGCACCTCTGTGGTGCAGTTTTCAAAAACCATCACACTCAAGTACTTTATCGGAGCATCCTGCAAATACACAACCAGAAAACACCATCATATTACATCAATTCTCTCTAAAACCATACTCCACCAATAAAACTCAATCCAAATTTAAAAGAGATATCAATTGGTTAGCCTGCCTTTCTACCGCAAGTAATGAACTCATAAAACACAAAACAAACTAAACTTCGAAATGAACTTTATTGACATATTCCACAAACCAAAAGGAGAAAACTTTAGGAAATTGAAAACAGTACAACATTAGGGGTAGAAGGCAACAACCTTCGGTTTGAAACATTTGGCGGTATAAGCTAGAAGATTGTTTCTCTTATTTGTAACATTTTCCCATTTCTCACTCTCCTTCTCAGTTAGCTTCTCATCCAAAACTTCAATCAAAAACTTCAAATCAGCTTCTGAAACACTCTCTGAAATTCTGCATAAACAGTAGCAAATAACAGGAGTTGCATTTCATTAATCAAAACCCTCCCAAGATTGGGACTTTGATTCAATTAAACCAACCCCCAATCCAACACAAACATTAAATTATTGACAAAAATGAAAAAGAACGAAAACAAAGCATTCCCGTGTAAGGAAAAAAAAGAGCAAAAGCAAAAAAGATTTCATTTTGATCTTAAAAAAAGAGGGACCAAACTACTAAATAAGAAAAGCAAGTACCTGTAATTAGAGGAACCAATATCAGTAGCAGTGGAAGCTGGAGAAGAAGAAACGAGGTTTCGTTTAGGAGGAGGAGAAGAAGAAGAAGAAGAAGAAGAGAAGAGTCGTTTGGAGAAGTGGAAAATGAGAATTACAAGCAGCGCAAAGGGAGTAGCCCATCCATAACCAAAATTCATTCTTTCATTTTGAAACCAAAAATCCATTGAAGAAGAAGAAGCATTTGAAGAAGAGTGTAGTGATGATCCACTAAAACCAAAGAAACTCATCTTTCCTTTGCAAATCTAAATCAAACCCACCAATTATTTTTTATTTTTTTGGCTTATAGAAGAAGAGAAGGGATGGGTATCGGTTTGATTGGGGCTCCCGCCTTTTTTTCGGCCATTAATGAATTGGGATTTCCGCCGTTGTTTCGGCCATTGCTGAACTTCACAGCTTGGCTTTGCTTTGATTTTCCCTCACGTTCTGTTCCTACAGCATATTTATACTTCTCTCTCTTAGTAAATTATTCTTTAGTATCTGATTCTTGAAAGGAATTATAACTGAGTCCTTTTTAATTAAAAACCTATAACATAGTCCCTTGACTTTTGTTGATCGTTGTCTTTGAAAAACTTTGAATGGTTTTTTCCTAAGAATTAAAATCATCAAATGTACATTTTGGATGAAGGAGAAACCAGATAATGTATAAGCAAGACAATGATCAAACACTACCTTACCAGTTGATGGTAACTCTCACTACCCTTTTCATATGGAAAATTAAAAAGATTCAAAGAATCAGAAAAATTATGAGCAGGATATTAGAAAATTAAGTCTTTATTGGAACAGCGTTTAAAATGGTGTTTCATAAAAATTAAAAAAAATATTTAAAATTATTTTTTATATATTTTTAAATTATTTTTATTTATTGATTTCAAAAATAAATCTTAAAAAAATAAAACTAAAATTATTTTAATATATTTTTAAATAAAAAAACACTTTAAAAAATAAATACTATAAAAATAACACGCTTATAAACATTGCCTTCATGAGTAGGACAGTTTAAGTGTCATGTTTTTTATTATTATTATTATTATTATTTTGTTAATGTATTAATTGATTTCTAACGTTGCGAACTACTATGTTGAGATTTTGTCTAATTTTAGATGATCCACCAAAGTGTGTTCTGATAACTAGTTGATGCAAATATGTGGTCACTTTTGAGAAAAATGAACGGAGTTTATTGTGTTTAATTTTAGTGGAGAATCTTCAAGTGTCATGTCAGGATCGCTTGAGTATTTGGCCAATCCACTCCTTTCTCCAAATCATATCATATCAAATTATATTTAGAAAGATGTCTTTTCTCCTGTTCATGCAGAAGAGGGCATGCACAAGCTACTAGCCTCAGCATTACCAACAATTTCCATCCTCTCCAATTGTCTAGCAATGGCAATAGGCAAGTAGCAATTTATTGGTGACAGGGATGCTCCAACAACTTCAGGCAGTGCTGCGGCAACCCCATTGTGGATTTTAGGTAACATTGTTAAGAAAAGGTTTAGGTTTGGATCATACTTTAATTTCATCAAATTTTCAGATTTAATATACTGTCTTCAAGATGATCAGTCCATCTTGGAAATTAAATAAAGTGTCATTATCTTGCTAGTCAAGGAAGAGATTACACACTGAAAGAAAGTGATTAAGCTTTGCTTAAAAACAAAGTAAACAGCTAGTTCATTGTTATCATCAGTTCTCTCAACTTTCCTTTTTTGTTGTTCATTGTCTTCGTCTTCCTTTCACTGAGATGTAAAATCATTTGTTCCACTTGGGTTATTTGATGCCAAGCGCCGACTGCCACCAACAACAACTTTGCTGTGTGGTATCACTGCCACTGATTATTTCACAAATTGATGAATAACATGAAAGACAGAAATTAGTAGCTCATCATGTAGAAAGCATTGACACTAAGAGGTTCTTCCTTCAACATCTTTTGCTATATTTCCCTTATTAAGCTGCCTGCAAAGTCGAGTTACTCTTGCAAATGCAAGATGTCAACCACTATCTCCGCATAACTATTCTCGCTCAAAATGCAATGTAAAGGACCAAGAAAACGAAAGGAACACTGACTACAAGTACAACGCAACACTCAAAAAACCATGTATTATACATGTAGCGAATTGTCCCTGCAAAACTTAGAAGACCCGTCATCCAGCTATTGATGCACTCCAATCAATTCTGCGATATGACTATCCACCTTCACACAAGACAATGGGGGACTAGAAGATGGAATCAAAGTTCCTGTCACTTACACTACCAGGAGCCTGCCCAAATCTTGGAGTATTTGTTTCTTCCTAACTGGTCTGCGAGGGGGAGACAGTTGTGATACCATCTTCCAATTTAACTCTAGCGCCCGCAGAACCATCAGAGCCAGAACTAACCCTATCAGTAACAGTGCCTTCTTTGCTAGACTCATCCAGGCAGACAACTTGAGCAAAACTCTTCGTCATCTGCTTGATAATATCAGTTGGTAAGGTAACTGCATTTCTGTGCTCACTTTCTCCAACTACACCTACAGCCATCAGGCTGGCTTGCTGTCTAGCCTTCCTTTCTTGCATGGCTTTCTGTCGGTCCTCATAAAAATCAAAATCATCTATGATTGACATATCAGTTTCGTAATTCTTAAAGATGTTCAACATCTCAATGCCCTGCTCCAATTTCACCTGCAAGAATTCAAACTTGATATTAGGCACAAGAGAGCTGAAAAAATAGGTGTTTAGGAGTTTCTATTTTTATAGAAATGTCAATGAAAACCAAATAATTTCCTACAAAAGAAACAGCCACATAATCATTAAAATTTAAGCTTACACATAGCCTGTGATATCACACAAACAACCACAAGTGAGTCAATATAAACTAACCACCTAGCTTCTCCTCCAATTGGATTTTCAAGGACCAAAAAAACACTTCTGATTTTGTGTAGTGGACCAAAAATACCTAGAGCACTAAGAAATTCCCATAACTTGCAAAGTTCCAAAGGAATTCCTACCTCCTGTGTGTCTCGACTGTTAGTGACAGGCTTGTTGTCATTATTTTCCAATACAATGTGACGAAACTGACTGTTTGGGACATCTTTAATAATGTGCCATTTGACAGGGAACTGCCCGCTCCACTTGTCCTGCTGCCAGTAATCCACACTCTTGTCAAAGTCAACAGGTCCAGTCATTTCAGCCACTCCACAAAACTGGGCACTAGCATTCACCTGCATACAAGAGTAACAAATACTTACAGAAGAAACAAGAAATTAGAAGTTCGGAGGAAATAACAAAGATATAGCATTCACCTGCTCTAAGAGGAAAAAATAATAGTTTTTAGATGAATATAACGGAAAAGCAATCAGAAAGAATTAGAAGCTCAAGAGGCAAAACAAAGACATTGCAGAAGCTTCAGTTTTCCTTCAATATTCGATACAAGTGATAACAAAAGTAATGTATCAATGCATTTAAAAGATATGATTCTCTAGATTAACGATATATTTCAAGTTTTTTCTTTTATTTTTTTCCCAAGGCATTGGTCTGCCTTCCAACTTCCAAGTTACTGTTTTTTGAGCACTTAAGAATCAGGTATTTACCGAAAATAAGAGAAACACAGGACAAAGATCTTGCTTCTCCTTAGCTTCACGATAGGTGGTGTCCAATTTTCTATTCCCATTTGGAGTGCTGGCCCAAACACCATATTTGATGCTCTTGTGAACGTTATCTTCACTGTATGACTTGATGATGAAGAACTTAGCATCCTTGTATTCAATTACAAAATCTGGTTGGTTGTATGATTCGTCATGGATCTTGGCAGATGGTTTGCTATGTTTATTATTCTCAACAGAAGGACCATGTTCAGCTGTATTTTGGGCCTTAGGCTTTAAGGCCCTTGGTCCTCTGTTTTGCTCACTAAGGATATCAAGACTACCATTGCAGCCACATAAGGAAACATTGCTCCTTCCTCGCCGTCTGTTGTTTTCAAGAGAAAGCCAACCCCGATTGTTAGTCCCCAAACTAGAAATGGATGCACTTCCAAAACTAGATCCCTGATTGTAACCACTCTGCAGATAGGCTCTATTGTAGGAGTTTGAACCAGATCCAGGGCCATAAAATGATCTTTGTTGTTGAGATGCCTGCAAAAACTTTGTCAGTTAGCATTAACACTAAAAGCCATAATCCGCTTCATCAATTGTAATGATAATACCTGGTGCTCATCGCTTCCTACTAAGTAATCAATAATAGCAAAGCATGCAAATCAAACATGAAAATTGTTTGCAGTCATAACCGAAAATGCATGGCAAAGCAAAGTAACCTGGGGCTGTTATCAGGCCTCTTATGCCATCTTTCAGGTTTGGGTAGAAAGGAAGGATAAGGTTAGTAAAATACCAAGTAACAAATTCTAAAGAACATATTCGGTTGACCTACTAGATTTATTAGGAAACAAGCAAGAGCCTTCAAACAATCATGTAGCCATATATTGGCAAATAAGAAATAAGGACCTTTACATGATTGGTGTTGCTTAGGCTACACACATCTTGCATATATCACAACTGAAAGTCCTGATAAAATTTTCAATTACCAAGGCTTATAAAATAGATCTAGGATAAAACAATCTGCACCATAATGTACAACCCCTTTTCTTAACTAGCTATATGGATTCCTTGCATACTGTAACATCTCGTAATGAGAAAAGGCAAGCAGCGTCATGTGACTCAACAGATTCTTAATAAAAAAAAAATAGAGGGGTAAGAATACAAACCATTCCAACATTCTGCCCAAATGACACAAAATTGCCAATAGGCTGTGGGGAAACTGAAGGTGAAAAGGGAGTCAAAGGCCTATTTCTATCTGAGGGCTTTGACCAATCTGACCAAAGTCCTCCAGATCTCAATCCGTCGAACCCCTGCTGCTGATCATGAAAACCATGGTTTCCTGGAAAGCTGCCCCTACCAATTGATCCTACTGGAGGAGGATAACTAGGCCTTGGTCCGAAAAGCATGTTATCTCCTTGTTGGTCGATGTTTGCCAATGCGTTGAACTCCGGTTGTGAAACTGGTGTTGGTGAAGTGATATATGACATGTTAGGACCTAGATGCTGGTAATAAGGTGGCCCAGAAAATGGAAATTGCTGAGGGGAGTATAACTGTGCATCTCCACCGACAGAAGGTAAAGGAGTGGTGACTGGAGAATATGGCCCATAAGGCATTTGTGGACTATATCCATATCCAGCATGGAAAACAAGAGAAGGATTGTCATTGTAGACACCCTAGTTAAGACAAAATGTCAGGGAACAATAGCAAAGGCAGTCTATATAATAAAATGATGTGATGGAGGGTTGCTTACAGGAGACCCAATTTCTAAACCTTCAGCATTTATATATGGAGGATATTCATCCCATTCACCAGTGACATTGTCATAACCTGGTTGACAACATCAATAAAATGGTCCCTTGATTAATTCATGTAGGATATCAAGTATCAGAAACTAATACAAGAATGTTGCAGTTACATGCATTTGATTTCTAAAAATTAATATTTAGTGTCATCTGTGTGACATCAATGATAGGTATGATCAGTGACTGTCAAGTTCAGGGCCTCCAAATGGACTGTAAGACTAACCTCTGTAGTAGAAAGCCTGTGCCTGAGGAGCATAAATATTAGGTGGTGGATAGACAGCACGATCTCCAGGAGAACCAAATGCTCCCAATTGACCTGTGGTGTCCCTAGGATGACCTGAAGGGGCAGTATCCTGTGAGGAATTAGGAGAAACTGACGTCTCATTTTTTGCTGATAGAGGCTGAAAATAAGTTAACAAATAAGGTTTCTTACTAAAAAAAATACTTTCATTAAGCTTTGAGTATAGAAAAAAAAATGATTGAAGTTTAAGAAGAACTACCTGCTCCTTCATGTTATCTGATTCGGCAGGTTTCTCTTCTGCATCCATGATCAGTAAGCTCAGTGACTTAGTAGAGTCTTAGAAACACAGGCAGTACAAATTTATTGACCAACCAAAGCTAAAATTGGGGATATGAAAACTTGAAGCTATGAATATGTGCGCACAAATCCACACATTCACACCTATGCACACATGATAAATATAAGAACATGAAAATACTTTCAAAATGGAAAACCATTGAGATCTAGTCGATACTATAATGAAACAGGAAACCTTCGTACATAATACAAAACAATGGGCAACCACTCATTTAATAACCAGGTTCTATACACTACAAGTATGCTTTGATCAGTCAAAGATCTCATCAGCTTGACAATAATAAATAAGCTCATAAAAACAGGACATCGCCTTGAAATCTCAAGCATATCAAACATTTTTTCTTTTCATGAATTCAAGAAACCACCGGTTCATGATTCCAGAAAGCAACCATATCAACAAGTCAATTAAGTTTCTTGAACCTCCACTCCAAAATACTCTACTGAATAATTATCTAAACATGACAAGCAAAACTGAGAATTCGCAATAATTAAGGTCACCTCACACAACCTAGATCTCAGATCTCAAGATAAAACACCAAGCACAGCCCAGATTTATCACCACATGCAAGTTTCAATCTCTCCGCATATAAAAAAGACGAGTCCTCAAAAAACAAGGCAAAAAAAACAGCATAAAGTCAAAAGAAAGATTGATTTTTTCATGTTCAAACGAACAAGACAAAAACAACCCACAAGCCAATTCATCCTGCAAATGACTTAGACCCCTCAAACCAACAAAAAGGAGAGTTTGAATTAACATAAAGATCAAAACTTTATATAATTATGATAAAGAGAAGAGGTGGGGTAGGGAGAAAAGTACCAGCAGGGACACGATCTGGAGCAGGTTGTGATGGTGATTGGTTTGCCGCCATATGAATGGATCAGAGGATGATCTCTTCAGAACGGGCACCAGAATCTAAGCTCAAATCACCAGAGAAGTATTTAACTTTTTCTTCACATGGATATATAGAGTGAGAGGGAGAAAATAAAAAATAATGCTCTCCTATATCTATATAAGTAGTGTACAGTAGGCATTTAACATTAGGTCTTCTTTTTTGGCAATGAATATAGTTTTCCTTCATTCAGTTTAGCTTTTTTATTGGACAGTTGAAAAGAAATGTTGCCTGTTAAGGTAAGTACATAGATTGGGTTATATTTGGGTACGTGGTGGTTGGAGAAGCGGCAGTGGAATCGAATTCGATAATGTTTAGTTATTGATTATTTTTTAAAATATTTTTATTTTAAAATATTATTTTTTTATTTTTAAAATTTTATATTTTATATTCATATAATTATCTAAAATTATCAAAAAAATAATTTAAAAAAAAAACATTTTAATTGTTTAAAA
>Ga0307507_10002847_pt1 | contig 35041 bp, 10 predicted proteins | sample 7_EM_MG_FD_207223 | JGI IMG/M metagenome (GOLD analysis project Ga0307507, IMG submission 207223) | Populus trichocarpa ectomycorrhiza microbial communities from riparian zone in the Pacific Northwest, United States - 7_EM | ecosystem: Host-associated > Plants > Roots > Unclassified | place...
TCGGCATAGTTATAACGGTGGGGCCCCACCGCCTGCCTAAATAGGCCTACCGCCTGCCTAATTAAGTATATTGCCAATTCTAAAATCAAAACAGGAAAATCAAAATAGAGGAACTTTTGAATGCTTATATTGTGATTAAAAATATTCTTATTAACACCATAATGCCTCGCTGGCCTCTACACTCTAATCGCGACAAGACTATACAAATTGCTACTACTGCCTGGCATTCTGGCCTCTACGACAGCTGGGAAGCCTGCGTAAAAGCCTATAGGGTAGATCCGCAGACATTTTAATGTCGCCTTAATGGAAAACAACAGCCTTATAAAATTACCCATACTAACCAGAATCGCATTACTGTTCCTGGCGAATATGCAATTACTAAGCACTGTATATATCTTGCCAACGCCGGGTTTCTATGTCGCCAGCACACTCTTCGAACAATTGCGATAATAGTGCTTAAATGGGAGCATACCGACCTTCCTTAATACCTTTAAATCGAACCTTTAGGCAAGAAGTGGGTGTATAATTTCCTAAAACGGCAGGAAGAGCTTCGTTGCTACTATATACATTTAATTAATTAAGAACGAGCTTTTGCTAACAACAACCTTAGCTATGTTAAGAGGTTCTTTTCTAACTACCACAACGTCGTCACTATATATAATATTAACGAATTTAACATATGGAATATGGACGAGACGGGCTTCGCAATAGGTTTAGCTTTTAGTGCTAAGGTGGTTATTTTAAGAGGAAGAATTATTAATTTTAAGACAGTTAACGGCAATAGAGAATGGGTTACCCAGGTGGACGCAATTGGCATACATAGGCAAACAATTCCACCGTTTATCATTTTCAAAGGATGGTAGCATACAGATTCTCTATGGGAAACTGCAGAGGAAGCTGTAGAAGACTGTTTAATTAGGATAACAGAGAATAGCTAGTTAAATAAGAAAATAGGCCTTAAGTGGCTTAAATATTTTAAACAACACACCCGATGAATAGAGGCATGGGAGGCCTCTAAAATTAATAGTCTAGATATTAAACACCATAGATATTAATTGCTTATTATGGACGGACACACTTCTTACACTAATATTAACTTTGTGGAGTTCTGCTAGAACTATAAGATTATACCTATTTGTCTTCTACCTTACTTAACCTACTTCCTACAGCCTCTAGATCTTATTATCTTTTCGGTACTTAAGCGCCTTTATTTAGCCAAAGTCGATAAATATGCAGCTCGCGGTATTATGGGTATTAATAGGGACTACTTTCTGAGAATTCTGGGTGAGATTTAACCCTATATATATACCCCAGAATTGATCAATAGCGCCTTTAAGGCGGTAGGGCTTCTTCCTTTTAACCCTAATTAAGTCCTTTAGCGCCTTATAAAAGGACCTTTATCTACACGGCCAACTACACCCCTTTAAAACGAATTAACGATTTTATCCTTACCTCTACATCTAAAGACTCCTAAAAGTTACTCTAATTAAGCTTGGTATGGCTATATAATTCGTCACCTAGATACCTTACCCAAAGCAGTTGACGTAGTTGTTATAAAGCTTATAAGCCATATGGATTCATTAGAGGAAGGTATGGAAATACTACAATAAGAAAATACTAAGCTTCACAATGGCGCTGCAGAAAGAAGAGCTAAAAAGAAGAATAGGTGGGTAGTGCTTTCTACTAAATTAGTTCTTACTACTAAATCAGCTAGAGCACTTATTGCTGCTAAGGCAGCAATAGTAGAGACTAAGCAGCAGGCAAAAGATACTAGGAAGCGCCTTAGAAAAAATAAAAGCAATGCAGCTATAGTTGCGCAGGCGCAAGTCTAAGAAAGGAAGGAGGCTTATACCATTATAAAGGTAGCCAAAGAAGTTGCAGATTGACACAAAAGGAGCCTCAAAGACGCAGAGAGGAGCTCAAAGAAGGCGCAAAAGGTGTTAATAATTATAAACAAGGCCGCTATCAAGAAAAAGACACCGGAAGCTTATATAGCAGCTGCTAAAGCAGCAGAGGAGGCACAATCAACAACAGGGGCCCTAGCGACGCTACGGAAGCAGTGGGAGGACTCCTTTACTATAGCTGTAGAGACTGCAGCTCACTCTAGGGCTCTGCGGGACACTGTAAGGGCCTTAAAGAAGGATTCTTAATAGGCTACACAGTCTACACAGGAAGAGGATAAGGAGGAAGGGCTAGATGGATCAAGCGGCGATGAGGTGTCGGATAAGGACGATTCTAAAATAGACGACGTCGAGTCAATTAAGGAGTAATCAGCACCTGAAACACTATAAAATGTTAATATAGAGCCTCTTTTATATAAATAAAAGGCTTTATACTGCTCAGTAATATTGTAATACTATGCGATACTTTTTACTAGTATTTCACCTGCAATTAGGCATCTGGCAGAATTTTGATGTTCCAAACCGTTATAACCCTATTACGTACGTTATATTTAATTGGGAATACAGTAAGCCTAATTAGGCGGGCGGTGGGGCCCCACCGTTATAACTATGCCGACCGTTATAACCCTATCACCTACGTTAGCTTAAGCCCTTTAAGATAGTTAGAAAAACAAAAGGAAATTAAACCTATAAATTGGAATTGCTAAAATTATATCTAATACATCCTATATTTTATATTTTTTTTATTAGAGTTATACCAGAGAAGAGATAGTATCCCTTCCCACGTTAACGTCCACAGCTTAGCGCTAAGCCTAGAAATAACGTACCTAGGGGTACGCAGAGCTATATAGATTATATATATAGTCCTTATTATAGAGGCCTCTTATTGGCCAGATTCTTATCAATAGCTATATATATAAAACAACGTGGGAAGGGATAGAACTACCCCTACTTAGCAAAATTAAAGGAAACTAGAATTGAATATAGATGATATTTTAGACTAAAGATAGTATTAAAAGAAACGCAAATTTTTAGTTTATTAAGAAGAATATTTCTAGGCGTATAACAGTTGGGAACCTAAGGAGCACCTTTAGCTAAGATATAATACGGCAATTAAACCCTTCCTAAAGACGATAAATTAGGATTTAATAATAGTTCCAAATATACTATGGATAAAACAATAGGGAAGACCCCATAAATTAAAACCATAAGGTTAAGTATAGGCATTAAAAACGGGAACGTTTCGCTATTATAATAAGAATCCTAAAATCCTATAAGAGAAAGCTACAGGGATCTATATAAGAACTACTAGGGATACTATCTAAAGAAGACGCTATTTAAAAATAAGTAGTAGTATTAGGAGAAGAGGCCCTAGGGATTTAGAAGGGTTCCTTAAGGATAAGAGAAGAGTATTTAGTCTAGCACTAGAGATATATAATAGAGTTAATAGTATAAAGAGGACTAAAAAGACACGGAGCGAAGATTTAGAAATTTTAAGAAATTATAAAGTACCTATAAGAGTACCACCTGTCATGGGACACCTCCGTAATACCTTATACACGTCCACCTGTTTCCACCGTCTTGACCTCTATGTTAACGACTCAGTTAATCAAGACACATGACGGCAATCTAAGGCAATTTACTATTATGTGACGGCAATCTACGGCAATTTACCGTCCTCCACTATATTCCGCCATATTCCGCCAAGATCCGCTAGGACTATAACCCAAAGCCTATTCTGCTCCATACACGTATTAACTAAGCAACTAAGTTAATAATATATACCCCTTTCCTCCTATTTCCTTACCTTCTTTCCTTACGCAACGTCTTAACTTTATTATACAGTTTATATATATAGCTTAATAATATCTACTTCGCTATATATTATTATCGCTTATGCTCACTCCGTAACACTATGTTACGTTAACCCTATATACCACCCTCCGGAATGTAGAACGACCCTAAAGCCCCTATAATAGCCGTCGGCATTATATCCGCACTCTAAGAACAATTAGCAGAAATATAGAAGTCCTTTATAAACGCCCTCACACAGAACTAAGCCACTTTAATTTAATAATAAGCCGAATAAGAAGCACAATACTAGCAATTAATTAAAGACCTCTAAGAAGAAATCCGCACCCTTAAGATGCCTATATTAGGGCCCTAAGACCAAATATTATCTTTAGAGATAAACACGCGGAACAAGAGCCCCAAACCTATAGTAGTTACTTACCCCAAACCAACTACTACACCGCAACGATCTAAACGACTACTAGACCCTCTAATATTCACTAGTAAACAATAAAAACTCCAATTATTCCTAAGCCGGCTTAAAAATAAGCTAACTGGTAACGCTAACCGCTACCTAACTAAAGCTAACCGACTTTGCTACGCCTTAAGTTAATTAGGAGGAGACACAGTTAACCTTATTAAACCTCTTTAACCAAACTTAGTACTAAGCCTAATTGTACTTCTTAAAGCTATATATAGTAACCTAAACCGCCAAGCTACTACTTAGAGAAAGATAAACCACATAACTTAAGGAATAAAAGGCTTCCTAGTATACTTCTCCAAATTTAACCGTTACGTAAAAGAAACAGGCTGGAATAACTCCGTACTAATTAATAGCCTTATTAAATCCCTAAGCCCTGAACTAAAAACCTCCCTAATAGGTATAGACCTACTAGGAGCTCTTAATACCTACGCAAACATTATTAATAAATAATATAATAATATACTACGCCTGACACCAAAGTCCACTCCTTAATATAATATAACAAACCTATAAATGTCTACTAAGTTATTATCTCAGCCTAAGCACCCTAATGCCATGGATATTAACACTGGAACCCTAGGATATACCCCACTAGGGTCCTCTAAATAAGAATAACGTATTAAGCTAGGCCTCTATTTTAAGTATAGAAGTAGCTCCTACTTCTTTAACCACTGCTCCGTCCCTATACCCCAACGCGAATTACGAACGGCTAACACTAGCAGCTATTTACCACATTAATCCTCTAGTTACCATCCCTAATTTCCACCTAGTTCTAGCCCTGTATCCAGTAAGCACCACTTATAAGGACGAAGCTATAACTGATATACTATAAGAACTCCACCCTAATCGCCTCTAAAAGGAAGGTCCTGGAGCTAAGTCGCTCTTTAGGACGGCGCTGCCTTAGGATCTCATTAAATGCTTTAGATGTCACAAACTCTAACTCTTAGGATTGCAGCATAACCATTAACTGTTGTCTTCGGCAGAATAATTAATAGGTTAATGCTTAAGTCCTAATTAATACAGGAGCTAGTAGTATAGGATTTATTAACAAGATCTTTACATAAGATAATAGTTTTACTTTAATCCCCCTTAACTAGCATATTAACGTATTTGGATTTAATGGTAAACGCACTATCTTAGGCTGTATTACCTATATAGTATTCCTAAGACTCTAATACCTAAACCACAAAGAACTGATTAAGCTTTTTATTACCACTCTAGGTTACTTAGTAATCCTTAAATAACCCTAGATAAAGCTATATAAGGTAACTATTAATTAGGACAACCTTAAGCTTCTATTTACCGCCTCCCGTTGCAAGCAGAAGTGTTTTATAACTTACTACTTAGACCCTAAACTAAAATCTAGAAAATCCACTAAAATCCACCAGTCTAAAATTTCCACTAATATCTACCCTATACCTAAAAAGTCCACCTAATTCCACCTACCCGAGAATTCCACCAAATTCCACCGATATAAGATTTCTACTAACATCTACTAAGAACCTGGAAATTATACTAGACTATATAAACTAACTCTAACTGCTACACCCCAAACCAAGTAGAAGCTTAAGCTTAATATATAAAAGTACTAGAAGAACTGGTATTCTACTATAAAAAAAATACTTAAAGAACCCAAACCTAAATCTAATACCAACTCTATACCTAACACTAAGCTCAAACCTAAATAAGAAACTATATAAGAAACTAAAAACAATCTAAGCTCGCTTAACACCTTAGATATCTATATAATTAGAGCTACCCTATTAGCGCAACTCGCCAAGAAACCTAAACATATAATCTTTGCTGTTATAATAGCCAATATTAAAAAGGCCTTAGCGCTAAAGAAACACACTAACCCTACCATAAAAGTACTAGTATGCCACTATAATAACCTAGAAGTATTTTCACAAAAGGAAGTTAATAAGCTAGTAAAATACTAACCATATAACCATAAGATTGTACTTAAAGAAGGAAAATAGCCAGGATTTGGACCCTTATACAGAATATCCTAAAACAAACTCCAAGTATTACGGAAGTACTTGGACAAACACCTAAGTAAAGGATTTATTAGAGCAAGCTCTTCGCCTATAGCTGCACCTATAATCTTCGTTAAGAAACCTAGCGGCGGTCTACACTTCTATATAGACTACCAAGCTCTTAACGCTATTACCATTAAGAATTAGTACCCGCTCCCATTAATTTAAGAAACACTAAACCGATTAAGTAAGGCTTACTACTACACAAAACTTAACCTTATTAACGCATTTAACCGCCTCTATATTGCAAAAGGAGATAAATAGCTTACTGCATTCCGTACTAGATACGGACTATTTAAATACTTAGTAACGCTATTCAGCCTCGCAAATGCCCTAAGTTTATTCCAACACTTTATAAATAATACCTTATAACCTTACCTGGACGTTTTCTATACTGCTTATATTAACAACATTCTGGTATATAGCAATAACCTAGCTAAATATAAGAAACACGTTAACCTTATCTTAGAAGCCCTACGTGGAGCTAAACTACAATTAGATGTAGATAAATACGAGTTCTATAAAACAGAAGTTCTATACCTCGGACTTATTATCTCTATAGACGGCATATAAATGGACCCAAAGAAGATTAAAGTAATTGTAAACTAGCAAGAACCCAAGAACATTAAGGACGTAAGAGCCTTTATAGGATTTGCTAATTTCTATTAATGGTTTATTAATAACTTCTCCGCCCTAGTTTTACCTCTTATAGCTCTAACCTAAAAGGACAAAGCCTTTATCTTTAATAAGGAATGCAAGAAGGCCTTTACCTATCTAAAAGTTATATTTACTACCGCACCTATACTCTAACACTTTAACCCGAACTAAAAGAGTATTATAGAAGCTGACTTATCTAACTATGTTACTAGAGGTATTCTATCTCAGTATAATAAAGAAGGGGTACTGTACCCTATAGTATACTTCTTAAAACAACTAAGTCCAGCTAAATATAACTATAAGATCTACAATAAAGAATTATTAGCCATTATTAGATGTTTTGAACAATAGCAACCTAAACTAGAAGGCGCTAGATTTCTAATTAAGGTCCTTAGCAACCATAAGAATCTACAGTACTTCATAACTATAAAACAGCTAAGTTATCGTTAAGCCTACTAGTTAGAATATCTGTCTTATTTCTAATTCTTAATCACGTACCGCCTAGGCGTTTAAGGTTAAAAACCTAATACCCTAACTTAACGTTTACAAGATATAACAGCATAGGAAGAAGCGCGTGCCTACCATAATTAAACCCTACTTTGTCCCGAATTATTTAATCCCCCAGCTAAAGACCTTACGGTACACGTCCTTAAAATAACTAATTAATCAATTAAATAGATTATAATTAATAAATACCCAAACAATAAGTTTATCCAAGAGACACTTAAGCTAATTTAAGATAGCGTTAGACGCTCTAAAAAGATCTCTCTAAGTAAATATAAAGTTCGCGGAGACCGCTTATACTACTAGAACCGCCTAGTTGTCCCTAATTATAATAAGCTTAAGCTCAAGCTTCTTAAACACGTACATAACTTACTAGTAGCCGGCCACCTAGGCTAAGGAAAAACCCTGGAACTACTCTAACGGGAGTACTACTGGCCGAATATATATAATATGACACAAAGGTACATCTCTAGCTACCATACCTACCGATAAGCCAAAGCTTTGCATAAGACATACAACGGCTTTCTAAAGCCACTGCCTGTTCCGGACTAAAGATAGAAGGATATCTTAATTAACTTTATTGTTAATCTCCCTAAAAGTAAAGGCTGCATAAATATCATGGTAGTTATAGACCAACTATCTAAGATAAGACATTTAATCGCCTGCCCTAATATATTAGTACCTGCCATTGCCCAACTGTTCCTAGATCACGTATAGAAACTCCATAGACTCCCTAAAATAATCATCTCCAATAGAGGCCGCCAGTTTATCTTAGCGTTCTGGAAAGAACTAACTACCCATCTCCACATTAAAGTACTATTGTCTACGGCATATCACCTAGAAACGGATGGTCAAACGGAACATGCAAATGCTATAATAAAATAGTATATTCGGATATATATATCGTATCTACAGGACAACTAGATAGACTGGCTTACATTTACTAAGTTTACTATAAATAACTCCGTCTTAAAAACTATAAAGGTCTCCCTATTTCTGGCTAATTACAGCTAGCACCCGCAAATGGGTTTTAAACCCTTTAGTAATATTCCTTGTCTAGCTTATTAGGCCTTACAAGTTACAGAAGCAAATAAATTTATAAAGAAGATAGAAGAACTACAGGAGTTCCTTACTAATAAAATAACATAGGCCCAGTCTATCTATAAAGCCGCAGCAAATAAGAACCAAACCCTAGTACCAGCTTACCAAATTGGTAACTTTATCTGGCTAAACACAAGAAATCTAAACACAAAATAACCTACTAAGAAACTTAATTGGAAGAACGCCGGCCCTTATAAGGTTGAAAAAGTTGTCTCTCCTTATGCCTACCAACTGAAGCTCCCTAATACGGTTAAAATCCACCCTATATTCCATACGTCAGTCCTCCGCCCTGCTGCCCCTATATTGGACGCCCTGCCTGGACAGATCTAGGACCCTCCCCTACCAGTCAAGGTGGATAGTAAGGATAAGTACTTTGTTAAAAGAATTAACAACATTAAGTACAATAAACGGAAACGCCAGTATATATACCTTACAAAGTGGAGAGGCTTTACTAAACCCTTATAGAAACCTATTAACTCCGTAGGACTTATACAAGCCGCAGAAGACTTTTACGAACTCTACCTAGAACTACCACAGCCCCATCTTACAGAAGCTTGAGTTTAAAGGGGGGGTACTATTACGGGACACCTCCGTAACACCTTATACACGTCCACCTGTTTCCACCGTCTCGACCTCTATATTAACGACTCAGTTAATTAAGACACATAACGGCAATCTAAGGCAATTTGCTATTACATAACGGCAATTTACGGCAATTTGCCGTCCTCTACTATATTCCGCTATATTCCGCTAAGATCCGCTAGGACTATAACCCGAAGCCTATTCCGCCCCGTGTACGTGTTAACCAAGCAACCAAGTTAACGATATATACTCCTTTCCTTCCGTTTCCTTACCTTCTTTCCTTACGCAACGTCTTGACTTCATTATATAGTTTACGTACATAGCTTAATAATATCTACTTCGCTATATATTATCATCGCTTATGCTCACTCCGTGACACCACCCGTTTATTATATATGGGGATTATAGTAGTATACTGCTTTTATATAAACTATTACCAAAACTAAAAATAAAGGCATCCCTAAAGTATAAAGTTAATTCCTAGTATTAGGGTATCCTAGAGGTACCAAAGAGGCACTATATAAAGCTATTTTATAAGAAAAAAGAAAAAATAAGATAATAACTTAAACACTAGAAGTAGTAATGGGAGCCTCCTCCTTTATTTTAATATTATTATTAGCAGTATTATTAGCACTCCTATCCCTAGAAGTATTAGCATTCTTACTAATATTCTTCTTAGAGTAATAAAAACTAGACGGACTATTATAGCCAAGGGACTAGCTAGGAGAATATTTATCTTTATTACAATCCTTAGTATTATCCCTAGGTTCCAAATTGGCATCTAGATAGGGATTAGAAAGTTAGCAACTAAATAGTTAGTATAGTTCCTAAATATATTACTAAAGAGACTTACCTAGCCAGAAAGGCCCGCGTAAAAGTGCGAATATTATTGTTTATAAGAGTAAGCTGCTTATACATGCGCTCCTAGATACTATATATCTAAAATTACTGCATCTCTATAGTAGTAGAAATCATTATTAAATTAAAAAGACTATAAGTAACAGAAGACACCTTCTATTTCTATCTTTTACTATTCTAATATAGACAGAAATCCCTAATAGTGCATTAAAGCCAGTAAGCCTTATACGCGTAAATAGTAGGAATTTAATATAGTTAGTAAAATCTAGAATGGAATGGAATGGGAAATAATAGAATATAGGTCTTCCTCTAGCTATAATAGTGGGAACACTTAGATCTATTCTTATTAGAGCGCGGCATTTTATAGGCGGAGGATGGGTTTAGCGTAAGCGCGTAAACGTAACAACGGTAGTACTTTAGAGAAACCACCGCAGGAGCAATAGAAGTGGTCTATAGTGCTATTAAAAGAGAGACAATACGGCTGCTAGTCTGGGGACACGTAGTATAACTATAAGCTATAGCGAGAGAATACTATAGGAAGTTAGTATTATTAAAGAGATAAAATAGGAATTCTATTACTTATAGATGTGTTATAAAAAGAGAATAGAGTAGTAGTAGAAAGAATAGCTAGAGATATAGAAGCTAAAAGCTAAGATATAATAAAAAACAGTCTGCTAAAAGGTGAGATAAATAGTATTATTAATAAAAAGACGTGTAAGAAACAATAGCTTATAAACTGAAAAAAATTAACATTAAGACGTTATTATTAGGACCCACTTTAGGTAAATAGGGATAATAACTAGTTAATATATTATATAGGATAACCTTCGGATTAGCTTATAACAAATTCTTATAATAAGGAAGGTAAATCTCATCTAATTTTTATTTTTATTATTAAAGTTTCATTATAAAGGCATTATAAGGAGCTATAGTAGAAGAAGAGTAGAGGAATAGAAGATAAAGTAAGGTTTTATATTAGTAAAGAGCTAGTAATAAGCCGCATTATAGAGTACCTTTCTACTAAAGAACTTCCCTAATGGTTTTAGTTGGAACTCTATAAGAGTTTATTAAGAGGCAAAGTCTTGGAGAACTAAGACCCTTAAAGGGGAGGTAATTATAACAGGCGCTTCTAAAAGGTATATATTAAATAAGACAGATAAAGGTTTTACTAATATTCTATTAATATCCTAGAGGAGACATAGTTAGATAGATAAGGGGTAAAAGGTTTTACTAGTGTCTTAGAAGGATTATAAAGGGAGCTAGTTCTCCTCTAAAGAAGAACTAGCAATTAGTCTCTAAATAGAAGAGGTTAGAAAGCATTTGTCCTTTAATACGTAAAGCTTATTCTACCTTCGACTTACCTTTTACTTACCTATAACTCTTATTCTACACTATTGATTAGATAATTATACGTTCCGGTCAAACTGGCCTCTTACACCTATATAGTATATTATAATACTAGAACTAGTCTATAGAGATATTAAGCTACTAGTTTATAAAGTAGATATATATAGAGGTTAAGAAGAAAACAAATAGTAAGTTTTAAAGATTATTAGTTATAAGGATATTAATAGATAAGATATAGTATAAGGTTAAGTAGATAGGCTATAATAAGACTACCTAAAAGCTACTAGATAATCTAAAGAACGCTATAGAAAAGGTATAGGAGTATTAAACAAAATTAGGTTAGAAAGCATTAATAAAGAAAGATTGCTAAAGAATAAGTTACCTAATGGAGACCTAAGAGGAGTACCTGCTAAGATATTTAGAGTTATTTCCCTCTCTATTAGAGGAGAATCTATTCTTTTAGCGTTAAGCTCTACTAGGCATTATTCTATAAGTTTCCACTTCTTTATATACACCTTTTTACAACCCTTTTTAAGATAAAATAACTAAGTGTAAGTAGTTAGTTAAGCATTAAATACTCACCACTCTTTAGTATAAATACGCTCCCCATTATTATAAAGTTTTTATATATTAGGAAGGGCTAAGATAAGTTTACCCTTAAGATAGGAGGCCTTAAATTAAATATAAGACCCTATAATAAATTAGATAAGGCATTAAACACCTATAAAGAATAACAAGACGTATATACTTATCGTTAGAGACTAATTAAATATTATAGGATAATTGCATATTTACTTTTATATACTTAGCGTAAAAGGAAGGTTAGTGACTAAATAGAGCTATAATTACAATATATACTAACCTTTTCTCCATATAATAAAAATAGGGTGGTATTACTTTACCTAATAAGAGGATAGTAACTACAAGCTAATTATAATAATTAGACTAGAAGAATCTAATAGGAGGTATTAGGAATAATAAAGGACATTAAATTAAAGACGGGAATGCTATACCTCTTATAGACGACTTAGAGATGCGAGATATCTTTAAGGATAAAGATAAAGAGGAGGTGGATAGTGTTACGGACCTTATATTAGCAGTAGTATAACTACTTAAAGAAGATATAAATAAGCTAGTGGTATTAGTGCGGGAGGCGTTAAAACTAATTAAACTATAGAATAAGGGGTAACTAAGTTATATAATAGATTACGTGCTATAACTTAGTATATATAAGGCTATTACTTAGGTATGCGGTAGGGAGTAGGCAAGCCGAGTATAAGTTATAAGGAGAGTCGATAAAAGAGGACGATATAGTAAAGAGTAGGTATAGCAATACCCTAAGTATAAAAAGAGACAAACTAATAAAAAGGGAAGGGCTATAGGCCCAAGGAGCTTATAAGGAGGTGCTAAGGGCTAGCTAAAGGCTAGCCTTAGCAGCCCCCAAGAGCTCCTATACATATACCCAAGTAAGGGGCCGAAAGATCCCTTATAGTATATAAGTATGTAAGTATGTAGATATATAGGGACGTACTAATATACTAACGTACTAATATACTAACGTACTAATGTACTTAGTACATTTCTTAGGCGTAGTATTATATATTTAAAGGAATATAGTCCCTACCTAGGTAGTTCTTCTCTTTATAGTAAATCTTAGAATATAATTAGAGTTAATCCGTTAGGCAACCACTGTGCTAGTTATATTTATATTATTAACTTCTTATTTACCTATATACCCAGCCTATTAATAAGTCCACCATAGTACTTCCTATAAAGCTTTATTATATTAATAGGCGTAGTATATATAATCTAATATATATAGGGGAAGCTTTAGAGAAAATATAGGCTAGTTAGATAAGGACTTAATAGTTAAAGATATAGGCTAGCTTATAAAAGGGAGGATATAAGCTTAGTTAGTAGAATAAGATAAAGTAGGTTACCTAGCGAGACTTAATTTATAACCTATTTTATAAGATATAGTCGGCCTATTATAAAGAAGCTTTTATAGATAATATAAAATGGAAACTAGTAGCGTAGGAGGGTACGACCTCTCTTAGACAGGAAGTCATGGTGTAGTTAGTTAGTTATAATTAGCTAGTAGGAGAACAGTTAGTAAAAAGAGAAGAAAAGAGTGTATAAAAGGAAAAGTATATATCTATTGGTCCTGTCTAAGTTATTATTAACTTTAGGGCTCTAGACTAATCTATATAAAATATATAAAAGGCCTAGGCTTTTCCAAAGCTATGCCTAATCTAGATATTAAATCTAGGGGGCCAAATTACACTACTATATACCTTCTCTACCTAAGTTGTTGTCCCCTAACGACCTTTAAAACTCCTTACTCCTCCCTATCTTCGAAATAAAGGTACGGCTGGTAACTATATGCGCTCCTTACCCTTATTATAAACCCAAAATAGTAAGCGAGAAGACTCTACTCTAGTTAAATAAGACCGCTCTTGTCCAACTAGCGGGGCAGTATAAGATATATTAGACTAACGGCTCTTAGACAATATAGCTCTTTCGCGTTCTTCTATTTGCTTAGTTCTGTCTTATAATTCCTTAGGCAACTCCATATAACTCTATCCTTCTACAACAATAGGAGGTACCCTACTTAAATCTACCGCAACGGTTAAAGGATTAATTCCATTGTCAACGCAATAGAAGTATAAGTGGCTATTAAAACGCTCTATTTTAGTTGTATATATAAGCTGGAACGCATCCTTGTAGTTTTTAACAGCTCTAAAACGTAAGAATATATCTATTTCCCAACTTCGTTCCCATTGTCAGTAAGAAAAAGGTTACAATCTTAAATTACTACTAGAGAATTCCATTATTATCTACCCAGAAGGGTATTAGATAAGGCGCTAGTAGCTATAAGCTTAACTATAGCAGGGAAGTAGTATAGGATTATGCTATAAAGATTAGTATGTCTAGATAGCGTGCGGGGCGGCGCTTTTAAGTCTTAGTAAGTATCTACTAGCTCTGCCCAGGTTCCTCCTTCTATAACCTTAAGGTTATTATAATTGTCCTAAATGCTAATAAAATATAGTAGTATTATTTGCCGGGTCCTAGTTAAAGGTTCTTTCGCGCTATAAGAAAGGTAAGGTATAATTATATATATATTTCCTTTCTTATACGGCTAAGCTACCTAGTTAGTTATATATTTCTCTATATCCTTAGTAGTCTAGTTATAGTCCGAGATCTTATATATAAATCCATTACCCTTAGTTAATCCTCGCGCTTTAAAATCTGCATACTATAATTCTAAATAATAATATATGCTAGGTAGGATAATCGTGTAGTTATCTTTAGTCTTATTATCTAGAGAAACGCCCCCTTAGATTATATTAGCACCGCGTCCACTCTTTAAAAGAGAAGGAATATTTACCTTAATATAGCAGAAAGCTGTAGAGTCTCCTATAATGGCAAACTTTATATAAATAAGGTTAGGAGATAGGTTTCTACTAGCTGTTAGGCTTAAGAACGTAATAAAGACGGTAGTATTAAGGATCTTGTTTTATAAGCTACTAGTAAAGACTATAAACTATTATTCTTAACTAGCTATAATTTAGCCGTCCATTACTTAGACGCTAGTAATAACGGTATATGCGCATTTCCTTATTAATTATCGCTAATATGCTAAAATCCCACTATTATCTAAACACGTTCAAAACCACGGATCCGTCTCGCTACTATATATCTTAGTTATTTAGTAATAGTATCTAATTAAGTAAAGCCTCTCTATTATAGGAAACCCTTAATACCAAATTATAAATAAACTTATATAGTCCTAGGGAGTTAGACAGAACTAGAGGCTTATAAGCTTTTCTAAACTAGGAGTCTTCGGCTTCCCTCCTTTTTATATATTACGACCCTACCAGTATATAGAATATATTCTTTTCTTCTCTTCTTACTAACTACTTTACTGATTACTTCTAACTAATTATAACTAACTAACTAACTGACTAACTAATAGACTAACAGACAGACCGATAGACAGACTAACTGCACTATAACTTCCCATCTAATAGACACCGTACCTTTCTATAGTAGGATCTATCTTTATAGTGCTAAGGTAATTATAAGCGTGGTATATTAAACGGAGTCTATGGTATAGTACGGTATAGTTTAAACCCTTTATTGCTAAATCTATATGTCCTTCTATAGCTTATATATACATCTAGCAGATCTTATATATCTCTAGGTTAGAACTAGCCGCCCTATACTAACTACGTAAGAGCTTTATAACCTTAGTTAGTTTAATTTTAGTAGTTTAGTTTAGGGACGCTTTAAGATAAGCTAGCATATTATCTTTATAGTTATACCAATAGTATATGCACAGTTACATTTATATGGCTGAATCCGCGGCTAAGTCATAATTACGCAGGCGAGGGGGCCCGTGCGTTTAGTGACTGTGGAGGTTGCCCTATATCCACAGTCGAATTTTAATCGCCAGCGACACCGCTTTTTTAACACCTATTAAGCCCTATGCGTAGAGCCTGCTAAGCGCTTTCTGCTTGCACTAGAATGGCAAGAATCGGCTATAGGTTGATGGAGTTATTCGTGTTTTAAGTTACGCGCCACCATTATAAAGCACCCCAAAGCACCCTATTAAACTTATATCGCACCAAAATAAGCCCCTAAGGGGCTATAGACAAAGGCTTTAATAAAACTTATTAGAATTTAGATATAGATAATATATATAATTATTTTAAAGCTTTTCTACCCGCTTAAAGCCGTTTACAAAGCTAATCTAATAAGCACTACATCTGCTCCTGCCGTAGATTAACCTACTATATAGCCGCCTCCTTACGGACCTTCTGGGCCTACGTAACCTACTTAATCTCCTTAATAACCTTAAGCTGTAAGGAGTACTATTAAACCTCCTTTTACTAGCTAGCCCGCCATCTACTACCCTATTTAGAATCTAGCGCTACTATAAAAGGATTACCCCCTAGCCCTTTAGTCTATTTACGCCAAAGGGCCTATACAGTGTTCACTATACGGCTTATATAGTATATAGAAGGAGACCTGGACCCAGGCTCTAGCTAAGACTGCGGCTCTAGCTATAATAGTAGTAATAGTGGCTATGGTAGTGGTGGCGGTAAAGCTATATAGGAAGGAGAGCCTATAGCGCTTGCCTAAGCGGATATATATCTGCTAGATTCCGTAATAGATAAAGCTAGAGGGGCCGCTTCTATAGGTAGATATGGGGGGTTAGTAGACTAGTATACTACTGCTGTAGCTAAAGGGGGTTCTAGTTAAAATATAAGGCCTCTAGACGTTAGTAGTTAAAGCCATAAAGACTAGGCTCCCTAGGACTTATTTAGACGGTCTAATAAGCCCTTAACCTTACTAGCTATCTACTTATTTTTAGTGTATAGAGCCTTTAATTGGTTAGTAAGGAGCAGTATAGCCTAGTAGAGAATTAATAGCTAGTTTAGGCTCCCCTTTTCCTATAGGTAGGGCTCTAGCTCCTATATAAAGGCCTTATATACCTTATACTAAAAAATAGGGTGGCTTTATACTGGATAGCTTAGGAATATCTTATAAAGGGCTACTAAGTCCTATAAAATAACCTTATAGAGGTAAAAGAGAAGGCTTATAACCTCTATAGCGGTAAGGTTATTAATCTGGTATAGCTATAGGCTAAAATAGCCCTTCTATTTATCTAGTTTGGGCTATATTATTAATAGCAGCGTATTAGGCGGTATAATATTTACACAGCGGATTTTAAAGCAGCCTATCTATAAGAGGTGCCCTACTATTAACCTTATAAACTCTTATAGGAGAGAGTTTAAGTAATAGCCTACTATCTACTCTTAGTTTTACCTTCTAGCGCGTTAAATCTGGTCCTTGTTAACCCCTTTTAGCTCTACTATCTTGGTGCCGGCGCTCTGCCTAATATACGTCTTCTTCTCTAAGAAGACGCCGATATACTAGAAGGCCTTTACGACCCAATCTCGCTGCAAGTTATATAAGAGGGCTGCCTTGCGGTCCCTTATACTGCTCTTAATCAGGCGTATATTGTACTATATTAAGCGCCTACTAAAGTCCGGAAATAGCTTAGTACTAAGATCCTAGTAATATAGAAGATAGAAGGCTAGCCCGCTAAATATATAAATAAGCGGTTTCCTATTCCATAGGGCCCTAATAGTTTTAAGACAGCTATACTAGTTCTGCTTACCTACGCGTGTAGTAAATATTAAGGGCATATAGCATATAGGGCCTTTACCCTTAAATTTAAAGGTAAATAGATCTAAGATCTTAGCGGAGCATTTATTACTACTGTGGGTAAGCATATAGTAGCCTAGTAGGATATTAATAAATATGCGGAAGTAGCACTCTAGGGATAAGACGGCGCCCTTAGTCTAGAGCTTACGGCAAACGCTCTAAAACTCCTTCTTAGTATAGCTGTTAAGGAGGGTATCTCTACCCTTATTAGCAAACTGCTCTTTCTTATACTGTATATCCCTTCACTATAGCGTCTTTAGGTACTCCCTAACGCTGTCCTCCCATAAAAACAGGTGGCTGTTTATTTCTATAGCTTTCTGTATCTAATAGAGGTCTATTAAAGTAGTAATATAGCTATAAACTAACCGCTATAAGAGACGCGTCTCCTCTTAGGGTATATTACTATTAGCTTTACAGCTCTTCCCTTTTAAGGGCTAGGCTATAACCTCCTTAATAAGAAAAAGAAGTAGCTTATCCTCTATAATAGTATTACTATTATAGTACTGCTTCCATTTATAGAAGGCCTAGAGCTAGATAACGCGTTAGCTATAGGGCGCAATAGGGGTATTATATCCTTCTTACCTTAAACTCTCTCTGCTTTAGTTTATACGTTAAAGATATATTCTTAGGCCTAGTGGCACGCGTAAAGGCGAGGACATGCTGCGCGTTAGCGCGTAATTTGGCATTATTGGCAATATTAATCTCTACGCAGTTGGTCAGCGCCATCTTATATAATAGGTATAATAGCAAACATGCTGCCGCGATTAAGGATTAGGTAGGAAGGACTTTTTTATATATACTTAAGGCCCTAATGACCCTAATTACCATATAGTTGGCGTCTATTAGCAGCTTAATTAGTAGGTGGTCCCTAATACGCGTATTTTTACAGCTTGGCGCTTATAGCGCTATAGAGATCCTTAAATTTAACCTAGGTGGCTGGCTAAACACGTAATTTCCTAGCTAACTAAGGATAAGCTGGGCCTTATATACTAGCAGATTAGCAGATCAGCAGATCTTACTATATAACTTATTATATAACTTAACTACCCCTTGTCCCATGTCTTAATCGGTTCCAATACCTCCTATACCATCTCAACCAACCTATTTATATCTTCTCTTAGTAGTTATACTACTGCTAAATAAGGTTTGTAATACAGGGGCGACCTAGGGGATAACTTGCCTGTAAGGTATATGCGCTACATATACTTAGGGAAAACCCTTCCTTACCTCGCATAGAGACTCCTCCTTTTCCCTTAAGGATTTGCCTATCTATACAATATACTCTATTATTCCATTATTAAGCACCCTATTCACATTCTCACCTTATAAAAAGTGGCATTTTCTTAGGTAGAGACTAGTAACACTTTAGTATTAATAAGTGCGCCTTAAGCTCTGCCCTTGCCCTCTAAGTCACTTACTAAGATAACTAATCTATATAAGGATCTCCGAAGGAGAGGCGTTACTAGTAAGGCGCTAACTACTAGAGTTGATAGGAGGGTATATATGAAGCTATGCACTTAACAATATGCCTTACTAGGCTGTGTTTTTGCACTAAGTCCTATATTAAAGGCTGCGTAACAATCCCTAGTGGTTATCAGCCTTCTTATAAGGCTACCGCCGCACCTGTATATTAAGAGCCCAACAGGTTTAGAAACTTCTTGCACTTTTTAATGTCTTAATATTCTCTATTCAAAGCGTTGTTCACAACAATAGTTTTTAAAGGCCTTGCAGCTTTAAGCCTTGCTACCAATATTCTTTAATTCGCTAAATTTGCATTAAAGATTATCTCTAAAAGCTAGAAGATATATAAATTAACAAGCGGTTTTATAGATGAAGATGCTAGGCTTTTAGATATTGCTAAGAGTCTAGATAAGCTAACAACTGGCCTATATACTCTTTCTCTAGTTCCGGATAAGTTAAAAGCCTATTTACTAGATAAAAAATAGTTATAAACCCTAGCTAAGGGCTGCAGAGATGCTGCAGACAAGCTTACTAAGGCATTAGAGAAATTGAAGGTTAAAGATGCTGGGCAGGAAGGCTCTTAAAGAAAATAGAAGAGTCTCCGCCAGGCTCTAAGAAGACTATAGAATGCCAAGGAGATTAACAAGATGGCTAAAAATCTTAACTCCTGCCGCTAGCAAGTCACGTTTTATTTGCTAAAGATCTTAAAGTAAGTGGCCAGGCAGCTTGTGTAATTGCTTTACTAACTTTATCCGTAGTAACAAGGAGTCTACTATTCTTGAGTATATGCGAAGCCTTTATAAGCTAAGTGCGTAGGCAAAAAACAAGACATCTAAGAACTTTAAAATTTTGAGATTAACAATAGTTAAGACATTAGAGCAATTGAAGCAAGTTTAAGATAAAAGAGAGTGGATCTAGAAGTGAGAGGAAACTAGAGAGCGCGAGGCAGCTAAACTGCAGTCTAAACTTAACTAGTAGATTAAGATAGGTGAGAAACTTGCTATAAAATAGCGTATTCTTACAAGCCTAAGTTACCCTAATATATAAACACGGCATTCTAAGATTGCTAAAACGCACATAAAGACTTTTGAATGGATATTTAACCCTGCCTCTTCCTTAGGCGATTTTACTATAATGAAGTTTAAAGAATGGTTAGAGTATAGTGATAGTATTTTCTGGATTTTAGGTAAGGCCGGTTTAGGCAAGTTAACTTTAATAAAGTTTATCGCCGGGGATAAACGGACTTACCACTCCTTGCAGATATGGGCTGGCGAGAAAAGGCTTATAATGGCAAGCTTCTACTTTTAGGCCTCCGGATTAGAGATATAGAAGTCCTAAGAAGGTCTACTGCAATCTCTACTTTAGTAAGTCCTTATGCACTTTCCTAATCTAATCCCTATTGTTTTGCCTACTTAATAAAAAGAGAACTCCTGAACTTGTTCTACGTCTATTAATTAGACCTATTCTAAGCTAATTGCGGCAATTAAATTTTTGGCTTAGCAATTAGTTAGATATACCAAGTTCTTCTTTATTATTAACGGTCTTAATAAGTATAATAGTGATTATAAGGAGGTTATTTAGGTCCTTTAGAACTTTATATTATTGTCTAAAAATACCAAGATATGCATATCCAGTTAACTGTGGAACATTTTTTAGATGGAGTTTGGAGATAGTTCTATACTAAAGTTTCTGCTTAAGGATCTTATAAGAGACGATATTAGCCTCTACATTTATAGCAAGCTCTAGGAAAATAAACTATTCCGTTATCTTAAAAAGAAGGATAGCTGCTATTAAGACCTTATTATAGAAGTCGTAGACAAGGCATAGGGTGTCTTCTTATGGGTATACCTTATTATAAACTCTCTCCTTAAAGGCCTTACTAATGCGGACTAGGTGTTAGATCTATAACTAAGGTTAAGTCTTCTTCCAATGGAGTTGGACAAGTACTTTAAGCATATATTAGAGAATATTAAAGATGTGTATTAAGATATAGCCACTTAAATATTCTATATTATGCTACACGCCAAAGAACCTCTAACCCTTATATTATTTGCCATGCTTAATAAGGAAGATGTAGCGTATATAATAAAATAGGACATTTACCTAATAGATATGCAGGAAATATGGTCTTAATATAATAATATAATAAAGCGACTAAACGGTTGTTATAGAGACCTCCTAGAAGTAACCTAAGTTATAAGCATTCCTAGTATGGAAGAATATAAGATATGGCGTATGGCCTATAGTAATAGGAGACTTTTTAGAAAGGAATTCTCTACTAAACTTTTCTTTATCTACTGCGTTGACTTTCTTTACCGCACAGTTTAAGATTTCCTATAATTAGAAGATGCATAGGATATGCTATAAAAACAAATTAAGACCATATTTAGTCCGAATATATCTCTGTGCAAGGCGTTCCTTATGCAGATTAAATTAATCCTAATAAAACCTAAATATCTAGCTAACTCTAGGCTACTGGTAGACTTAGTTAATAATATAGTGCACTATGCCCGAGATTCTAAATTCCAGTATAGAGTGGTATAAAGTCAGCTATTAGATAAACTAAACCGGGTTATTTACGTCTATAAGAAGTGTTACAGGTATGTCTTCTTTAAGACTGTCTAAAGATCCTACCCTAGTTTTCTTAGTTTCGCTGCTAAGAGAGGCTTAGAGTTGTATCTAGCTAAGAAAATGCCCTAGTAGCTATAATAACTACTAATATCTAACGCTAAACTATCTATATTTCTTCTCTGCTATGTATTAGTATCTAAGGATGCGCTCCTGCTAAATTATAAAAACTGTATTTACCCTAGAGTAATCCGCTTACTGCTCTCTAAAGGCGCTAAACCCAACTATAAGCATAATAGAAACACAATCTGGTCCGAATATCTTAAGACTATATCCATAGAATGGTCTTCTCTCTCTAGGTTAGTACAATATACTTATTTAAAGGTAATCAACCTCTTACTTAATACTGGCGCGGAAGTTGTTAATTGGAAAGGGTCGCTGTTATTATAGGTTGATTTTCTTTTATGCGATTGTAATAACTGGAAAACTAACAATAAAGAATTCCTAGAAACGCTCGCAAAGATAATAGAAAATTTCCTTAATTAAGGCGCTGATTCCTATTAAACTTACAAAGGGGCTAGTATACGTTATTATTACTATAAAAATGGTCCTTATATAGAGCCCGTAAAGTCTTCTTGTTTGAGACAGACTCTTCGCTGCGTTATAACCAAGTTTGATTAGTGCCGGAGAGATAAATGCGTCCCTAATAGTGCAGTCTTGGGCACAGTAGGTAAAGATAGTGGGGAGTTGCAGGTAGGGGCTAAAAAGGAATTGGTCGAGTGTCTAACCATGATTTTAGATGGCACATCTAACAAGCTATTGCTGGTGGCTTCCGTCGAGGAATTACCACCTCTAGCGCCTGCCAGCCGCTTAAGTTGGTTTGCCTGGTTTGGCTGGGAGTAATCTGGCTTTCTACGATCACCTAGGGACACTATTTCAGCGCGTGAAAGAGGCTCGAAAGAGGGCCTTTAAAAGGGGACGACATGCTATGGTCGCATTCATATTGAAGAACTACGAGAGTAGCATGCGGTCTCATCTTAGGTTTTGACGCTTATGCTTCTACTTAGACTAGAAGCACAGTCGGCAATGCCGAGACCCCTGTATCTCCGTAATCCGGAGATACCTCCTGTCGTTCCTTCGCTGACCGACACCGCCTCGTCGGATACCAACCCCACCACGGGAAGCCTTTCTCAAAGTACATTCTTCTCCCTCAAATAGGACAATCCCGGCCTCACCACGACGCAAACCGCTAACCCTCCTATCCACGTACACGCCCTCTCCTTTGCCACCGAACTCCGCCTCAGCATCTACACCCACTGCTTCCCGCCAGCCCACTACCGAGTTTGCCTCCTCCTCCGCCATGAGTGCGAACTCTCCCTCCCAGCACCACTCTACTTCGTCTGCAAGCGGATCTACTCTGAACTGCCCAACCTGCGCGACGAGCTGCTGTCCCTCGATATGCCCTACATCCTCGACGGTAATCTGATCGACTAAGACACTCTTGGGCTGGTACAGCGAAGCCGATCTGGGGCATTCCCAGGCCTTATTACCGGTCATGCAGACCGTAACGCTGATGTTGGAGTTATGTGTCGGCCATGACGCCATGGGGGCTGATCGCGGTCCCGTTTTGGAGAAGCGGCTTTCGATGGAGGGGGAGTGCGCTGAGCGTGTTGTTGTTGTTGTTGTTGGTGGTGGTGGTGGTGGTGGTGAGCTTTAATTGAGCGGCGCAATATGGCAAGGAGGCTGGAGATTCGTGTTGTGAAGGGAGGTCATGTGGACTGGAAGGATGAGTTCTTGGATGTGCTTATGGGGTGGTGTGAGGTGTTGTGGGGTAAGTTGCGGGAATTGGGTTCGGCGTGGGTAAGGGGTTGGTATATTAGGAACAGTCTGGGTGTTTTTTTGGATCTTTCGATATATTATATATTCTTTAGCTTCTTTCAATGCTTTATAAATACCTCTCTCTACAATCCGCAATATGAGTTTCTTAATTTAGTCTTCCTATAAAAAGATCCTATATTATTAGTAAGAGATCTTATTAAACTAAACCAATCCGCGTATAAAAATACTTATATTTTAGCAACTAAGTAGAGTATATAAAGGTAGATATATAGAATACTAGATCTCGAAACTTGTAGATAATCTATAAAACTAAAAGAAAGACTAACCTAAGCGTTAATAGACTTAAAGTACTTTATCTTTATATTTTTAAATATTATACATATACGTATAACTACTCTTTAACTTTACTATTTACTGCCCTCTTTAGCAAACCTAGACTAGATAGGGATATTACTTATTTAATATATTAAAACGGAGATCATATAGCAAGAAGAGAAAGAGAGCCTTTTAGTTAATACCTAAGAGCAAGCTATATTATAAGGCGGATACGCTATAGAAAACTAAATAATCCAATTTAGTAAGGTTTTAGTTTTTGATCTCTTAAGGGCTAAAACGCCCTCTGGGATAGGTATATATAAAGTATAATTAGTTAATAAAAGAGAGAAGTAAGAGCGTAACTAGGTATAAGTAAGTGGTACTTAAATAATCTTAGTAATACCTAAACAACTTTAATAATACCTAAGTGGTAAGTAAGCCGAAAGTCTAAATATAATAATACTAGGGCGCGTTACCTGCTATATTTTACCTATATAACTCTATATCTAGGGACACTGGCGTCTATTTTTAAATAGTTTACTTATTATTTTAGGTACTAAAACCTAAGTAAAGTATCTCTCCCGCCTTTAAGCTAAGTACAAATAAAGAGCACCTAAGGATAGTCGCCATTAAAAAAGAGGTAGTGTTAGGTAATAGGTCCGCGACTAAGGTCCCAGACCTATATTGACCTTACGAGTTAATAGCTCGTAATAGCTAGAGGACGTTACTAATACAATTAAATACTAATAAAAAGTAGGTAATTTACTATAATAATATACAGATAATTCGACTTCTTATTAAAAATAACGCTAAGCTTAATACTAAGCTTTAATACGTTAATATTTATTACTACTAGCTCTACTAGAAAGTTTATAATAAAAGGATTAATATTAAATAGGTACTTACTGCTAATATAATAGTAGACGGCTTAACAAAGGCTCTACCTCATTAAAAGTATAAAATATTCGTTTAGTAGTTAACGTCTTTGATCACCGAGTCGGTTAGAACACCAAGTCGGTCAGTTTCTGCCAAGAATACTAACTATCTCATTATCGCGAAATGCCTTAATAACAAAACGTGTTAATATCTAATTAAGAAGGTAGAATTGATCTTGCCCTTTAAGCCTATCATATAGGTCATTTTCGAAGCCTCCAACGCGCTGCTGACGCCTTTAAGGTGCCATCTTCAACGTTAATTAATTAATACAACGGAATCGTCTATTAACCAGCTGCAACCCCTAATGGCCAGAAGCTCACCCTGACTAAAGAGTAGACGATCGTCTAATATATCCTCAACCTTAACGCGCGAGGGTTTCCGCCCCGGAAGTATAAAGCTAAAGATATGGCGAATAAACTATTAGCTAAGCGGGGTGGAGAGCTAGTAGGTAAGAAGTAGGTAGATAGATTTGTAACGCGTACAGACGAGCTTAAGATGGCGTTTGATTGAGCAAAGGATATCTAGAGGATAAGGCAGGAAGATCCTAAGATAATAGGCACGTGGTTTAGGCTTGTGGAGGAGATAATAGCCAAGTATAGCATCCATAACAATGATATACACAACTTTAATAAGACTGGCTTCTAGATAGGCGTTATTGGCTCTATAAAAGTTATTACAGGCTTAGAGAGACGTGTAAGGCCTAAACTCATTCAGCTAGGCGATTAGGAGTGGGTAATGGTTATTTAGAGTATCTACGCTATAGGGTACGCTATCCCACCCTTTATTATCTACAAAGGGCGCGTCCACATCTTAGCATGGTATAAGGAGGCTAATATCCCGCGTAATTGGAAGCTCTTAGTCTCTAAAAACGGATAGACAAATAATAAGATTGGAGTCGCGTGGTTAAAGCACTTTAACGCGCATATAGAGACGCGTTAGGTAGGGGGGTACTAGCTACTAATTTTAGACGGCTACGAGAGCTATTAGTCCTAGGAGTTTAAGGACTACTATCTAGAATATAAGATCCTTATGCTTTATATACCTGCCCATTTATTGCATATTCTCTAGCCTTTAGATGTGGTCTGTTTCTCGCCTCTAAAGTTAAAGTACTTTTAACGCGTTTAGGACTTAGCACGTAGGCGCGTCTTCTATATTAATAAAGAAGGCTTCCTACTAGCATTTAAAGGTGCATTTTTTAATATATTTAAGACAGAGAACTGCTAGAAGGCCTTTAAGGCATCTAAACTTGTTCCTCTTAACGCTGCAGTTATCTTAGATCGGCTTAACGTATGGTTACGCACCCCACTAGAACCTCCACCACAAGAGACACCCTGGTAGTCAAAAACTCCAAGCAATACGCTTAAGTTTAGATCGCAGTCAAGGCTAGTAAGCGCTTCCCTTGGTAGGTCGCCAATAATAGTTAGTACTGGCTTCTTACAGCTTGTCAAAGGCGCTAAACTAATACTGCACCAAAACGCGCTTTAAGCCTCCCGTATCTCTGAGCTTGAAGAGCAATTAGAGATTATAACTAAGAGGAAGTCGCGTAAGAGGAAGCGTCTCCAGAAAGGTAGTACCTTAGAGTATGGTCAGATAGCAGATCAGGTAGCTACTGGACCGTCTTTAACGGTTCAGCAGTCCAAGAAGGCTCGTGGTAGAGGTAATCAGGATAGGGCTTAACCAACTCAACGTCGCTGTAGAAAGTGCGGAGTAGCAGGGCATAATACGCGAACCTATTAGCAGGCTAAAGAGGCGTCTTCTGAATCAGAAGCTAGTACGCAGTATATATTTTCAGATAGTAGTGGTGAGGAAATTGATCCTGAGTAATATGAGATAGTCGCGCCAAGAAAAACTGACCGACTTAGTGTTCTAACCGACTTGGTGATCAAAGACGTTATCAGGTAAAACCTAAGTAGATAGTTATATAGCCGTAAGGTATAGGCGACCCTAGGGCAACCTAGGGGTGACTCGCCCATAAGGCACGTGCGCTGCATATGCCTAGGGAAAACCCTTCCTTACCTCGCATACAGACTCCTCCTTTTTTCCCTTAAGGATTTGTCTGTCTATATAATATACCCTATTGTTCTATTATTGGACTCCCTATCCATATTCTTACCTTATATTTAAATCCTTACCAATCCCCTTAGGAGAATAGCCGGTTTAATTTTTTTATAATGCCTCTAAAAAGAAAACCAATGCCTATACCTAATGGTAATACGCTAACAATATAACCGCCAAACGCCTTAGTATCTAGTGTAGATAAAACCGCTAGAAATACACTAGTAGAATTTAAGCTACCTTCTAAACCTTAAAATAAGCAGCTACTTATAAACACTAAAGACTAGTTTAACCTCTATATACCTAGGCTTAATAGGAGCTTAGCAAGATTACTAGTGTCCTACTAAATACTGCTAACACAAAGAAGCTAGATAAGCTAGCTAAGAAAATAGCTAACTTATAGAGCATTATTAATTTAATAAAGCTCTCCTATTGCCTCTCTGATAAAGAGTATAAGTTATATAGTAAACGTATACACCAAATAAATCTCAACGCCCTAGTTAAGAAGTTACCACCTAATATTAGCAGTATGACTTAACAGCATTTTAACTGTTGGATTGCCGCAGTTAAGAACCAATTTAAGGTTAATAACGCTGACTATAACTATAAGTAACGCACACGCTAGGCCATTAAAGGTCTTATAAGAGAGAAGACAATTACCCAACTAGTTTATTGCCGGTTAGGCACTAAAGATAAAAATCCCTTACTATAGGATAAGTTTAAGACTATAGTCCAAGACCAGATTAGGAACCCTATAGTAAGACGCTTTAATAATACTACTATATACTATATAGCTATTATAAAGGAGAACTAGAGGTTTAACATCTTCCTAGCCCATATGCGTAGCTTAGAGGACCATTTCTTATATACCCCTTTTGTTAACCCTAAGCAATAGGTAGACTTTTAGTTCTTATACCTCCTAGCCTACTTATAAGCAGAGCTCTTCCGCCAAAACTTTATTAAATAGGTAAAAACCATAGAGGACCTCTTTGCTGAAATCCACTATGTAGAGTAACTGCTTAACACCATAAAGCTTATAGAAAATTGCGTAGTTAGTAGTAGCAAATCCTTGCGCTTAAAGCGTAGTTATAGTATAGGCTCTATAGAGCCAGGTTTAGGGAATAGAATCTAAAAAGGGCGACGCTTTTCTAAGTAAACTCCTAAGGAGACTACTTAAAAGCTAGATAGCTTAGAGGACCCCTTAGACGCTAGTAGTACGCATATAAGTTAAAATAGACCTATAGGTAACCACCGTAAAGAATACTAGAAGTAAGCCAGTAAAGATAAGTTAGGCCAGCTTTTGGAAAACCTAAAGCCCTAGTAGCGCATTTCTTTTAATTGTAACTAGGGCCTAATATAGAGGGAGAGAAGAAATACATTATGGTATATATTATAATAGATACGCCCTAGGGTAAAGTCCGCCTATATTGCTTATATAATAATAGGTGCCAAATTAACCTCATTAACTAAGACGTTGTCTATAGGTTTAACCTGCCTATAAGCTACGCACTATATTTATATAAACCTATTATATATTTTCTTAATAGCAACTAGATAACAATCTAGGATGCCTATAATCTAACAGTTACTACTAATAACTCCTAGGGTACCCCTTACACTATTAGTCCCCAGACCTTTTAGGGTAGCTTATTTAATGGTTATAATATAGTTTTTAGATGGGATTAGCTCGCGGAAGCAGATCTATTAATTAGCTTTTATTCTAGACAATTTATCTAGGGTACTTTGGACTCTAGACACCTCTAAATAGTTACCCTTAATACACTCCTAGTAGACATTAAGGCTAGTAAAATAGTCTACTTGCTATGGTTAAAAGACTCCTTCTTTATACTAGTTATAAATATAATAGAGGACCTATTATTACTGGCAGCGAGTACCTATATAGACCCTTTAAATATAGAGATACTAGTTATAAACATAATAGAGGACCTGTTATTACTAGCAGTAAGTACCTATAGAGACCCTCTGGTGCTAGTATAGATTGCCTTAACTTAGGGGGGAGGTAATTAAAACCCTAAAACTATTAGGTATACTACAGCAGAGCTATATACACTTTTAGTGCGAGCATACCTATAAAACGTATATTGGCCGCACCTTTCTCTTTACTAGCTCCTAGAAGCACACTACTATATAATAGTTGCCTTAACCTCTATAGATCCTAGCCTACCAGATATATATAAAGAGGAGATTAATATCTTCTTTAATAAGCTAGTAAGTATACTACCTTAGAACTCTAAGTATAACTATATAATTAACTTAGAAGAAGGCAAGATGCCACCGCAAATGCCTATCTATAACCTCTTATAGAAAGAGTTGCAGATCTTATAAGAGTACCTAAAGAGTGCTCTTAAAAAGGGCTAGATTAGGCCTAGCAAGTCGCCTACTAAAGCGCCTATCCTCTTTATACTAAAATCAGAAGGTATAATATAGCTATATGTTAACTATAGATGCCTAAATAAGATCACAATTAAGAACTAGTATCTCCTACCGCTGGTCAGAAAACTCTTTAATAGGCTTAGCTATGCAAAGATATTTACAAAGCTAGATCTTTATAATGCGTACTATAGGATTTGCATTAAAAAGGGAGATAAATGGAAGACCGCATTTAAGATACGCTATGGTCACTTTAAGTACCTAGTAATGCCCTTTAGTTTTACTAACGCCCCTATAACTTTCTAGAGCTATATTTAAAAGGCTCTAGGGACCCTAATGGATACTATTTACATAGTTTACCTAGATAACATTCTTATGTACTTAAATAACAAGAATAAGCACGTTAAGCACGTTAAGTAAGTACTACAACAGCTCTACGCTTAGGGCCTCTACGCCAAACTGTTAAAATATATCTTTTATACTAAGAATGTTAAGTTCCTAGGCTTTATTGTCATACCTAAGGGTATTATAATGGATCCTGCCCGCGTAAAAGCTATTAAGGAATAGCCTAAGCCTAAGTCCTATAGGGATATCTAGGTCTTTCTTAGCTTTACCAACTTCTATAGGCGATTTATCTAGAACTACTTAGATACTATATACCCCCTATATATATCTCTTATACAGGCATATTGCAACCTAACGTTAGATAGGGAGAAAAAGAAGTAAAAGCGCAAGAAAGGGCCCACTAAATGGTATTAATTTTAGTCCTGGCCCAATAATACTTAGCAGGCGTTTTATAAGCTATGCGCTGCGTTTATATAGGCTCCTCTACTTCGCCACTTTAACCCTAATCTACCCCTAATAGTAGTTACTAACACTTCTAATTACGCCTATAGCGGTATACTTCTACAGCCTTTTAGGTAGAAAGATTAACTCCACTAGCACCTAATTGCTTATTATAGTTAGAAGCTTACTAGCCCAGAAGTGCGGTATAATACGCATAATAAGGAACTTGTAACAGACTACCGATACTGGCCGAGCTATAAGACTGTAGCCTGGAAGGCTCTAAGACAGCGTTAGCACTACTCTTGTATATCTCGTATTTTCTTACTACCTGTCTCTGTTGCCTGTACTTAATCTTATATATATATTATACCTAATTTCCATAGATTTACAATCAAGTCGCTTATTTAAATTATCACACTGCAAAGCTTACAGAACTACTTGCTATAGTGCAATGCTTTAAGACATAGCGCCACTACCTCAAGTACACCGCATATATAACACGCATACTCTGCGATTATAATAATTTTAGGTACTTTATAACTATAAAGAGCTTATCTGCTCGCCAGGCCTAGTACGCTAAGGAACTAGCTAAGTTCAATTTTAAGATTAAATATAAGCTAGGTAAAGCAAATCCCGCTAATACACTATTCTGGCGCTTAGATTATACTAAAGGCTTTAAAGATAGCAGTAAGAGGATAGTCCTTAATACTATACTACCTATATTATAGCAAAAGTTACGGATTATAGGCCTTATAGGCGGCCCTAGTGCTACTATACTAAACTAGTAAGTAGCATATATGCAGTATATAAGCGACCCTTATAAATATAGCGCTGGCGGACTAGGGTGTCCTACTATTCTCTCTAAGACCTTCTTAACTGGCCTAATAGCGTTTAACCCTAGGGAAGATCCCTTAGCCTAGGTAATAGTCCCCTATAATAACCCGGTAAGTCACCTGCGTATTATATATTACTTTACTAGCACTAACTTTATATAGAGTCTTGTGCTATAGTAAGAGGTAGTAATAGCTACCTTAGCTAAAATGGCATTTATAGAATACCCCCCCAAATTACTAGTTAACTTTATTTATAGAGTATAAAAAAGGGACGTCTTTATACGCTTTATATATAATTAGTTAACCTAGGAATAAGTTTCTACTAATAATAAGAACTACACCCTTAATAATTAAGGACTCCTAAGGCAAAATAACAAGGTCTAGGTACTAAATTGTATACTACTATAATAGGAGATCCTTAAGCGGAATTATAACAATCCTATAGGTGGCCACTATGGATTTAACTATACCTACGAGGTAATTGCGTAGAAGTATACTTGGAATAGTCTTACCAAAGATCTCTACAAATACTTGGATAACTATAATACCTACTAATGCTATAAATCGCGCCGCTATAAACCCTATAGTGAGCTATAGCCTCTCTAAGTCCCTACCTAAGCCTAGTAACATTATTTACTTAACTTTATTATGGATCTCCCTAAGTCTAAAACTCTTAATAGCGTAGAGTATAACTCTGTTCCCGTCCTTATAGACTATTTTATAAAGCTAGTGCGCTACTATCTAGTATATAAGATAATTAATACTACACAACCCACAAAACTCCTATTTAAAGTCTTTGTATAAATAGGGCCCCTAAATAATATTATCTCTAATAAGGGTAGCGTATTTACAAGCGAGTACTAAAGTACTATATACTACCATCTCTGCATTTAGTGTAAGCTTAGCACCACATTCTACCCGTAAATAGATAGTTAGATAGAACGCCAAAACTAGGAGCTTAAGGTATACCTACGTATATTTATAAACTGGGAATAGTCTAATTAGGCCTCCTTACTTAATAAAGCAGCCTTTACCTATAACTCTAAGGTCTATACCATAATAAAGTATTCCCCTATTAAGCTCGCTTATAGTTAGCTGCTAAACGTCCTAAATAGAGTTCTAGACAGCGTCTAAGATACCTAGCAAAGTGGGGAGAGGTCTAAGTTAATAAATGTTAAACTTATAGAGACGCATCTATAACGCCTACGCCTTATATATAAGGCAGCAGCGGCGTTAATAACGCACGCCTAACAGCTTTAGGTAAAATACTGTAATTGTTACCATCTAGCTAAGCATTTTACCATTAGTAAATAAGTCCTACTCTCTTTTAAGAACATCTACATAAAACGCCCCTATAAGAAACTTAACAGTAAGTTTATAGGACTATTTTAGATCCTAAAGCGTATAAGGCAGCAAGCATATAAGCTAGAGCTCCCACCTATTATAGTATAGCTCCACCTAGTCTTTTATATCTCCTTACTAGAGCCTTATAGGTTATACCCTAAGTTTTAACCCTTAGCAGTAGAAGAGCTTAAGGAAGCCAGCTAGGAAGTAGAAGCAATTATTACCTACTAGGATTATACTGGACAACCGCAGTACCTTATTAAATAGCTAGGATGGCTAAATAAATATAATAAATAGAAATACGAGATAGAACTTAATAATTGTTAATAACTGTTAGATAAGTACTGCAAGTAGAATACCCTAGTCTTGCAGCTAAAGCGCAGGCGAAAAGTAAGCGCTACTACTAAAATATAACCTATACTAAAGCGGAGCAGAGGATATCCCAAGGGATTAAAGAATAAGTAATAATTATAATAAGAACTGCGGTATATATACGGGGTAAAGCGCGATTTATTAATATCCTATATAAACTACACTTTAACGCAACCTAGCTATACTGGTAACTTATAAATAACTTATAGGTAAAGCTATAGCATATGCTAATAAAGCTTAATTTAGAAAGCACCCTTCCTAGACCTAGTCTGTTACTCTATACTAGCTTAGCAGATTATTATATTAGAGAATAGGTCTACTTAATTAGGGTCTAAGACCTACTGGCAACCCATTAGCAGTAACCTATACTATATAAATAACATATAAGGCTAAAGCATAGGTTAGCGGCGGATTTAATAGGTATATAGCCTTGCCGTTTATAAATCTAGCTGTATATAAGTAACCTATAACCTACCTATAAAGTATATATAGCGCTATACCAGTATAGCATAAGGCTAAAGTATAGGGTTAGTAGTAGATTTAATAGGTATACTGCCTTACTATCTATAAGTCTAGCTGTATATAAATAACCTATAACCTACCTATGAGGTACCAGCGACCTACCTACATAAGCAATATTTTGGAATATTTTTAATAGTCTACTAAATTTAGGTAAGCCCTAAATAGACTAATTAGGATTTCCCATCCTAGGGATAGAAAATTACTATTAGCTTAGCTAAATGCGGGGGAGTCTTGGCAAGGCAAATCTAACTAATTAGATAACTTTAACTGGCGGTTAAAGTTCCTTAACATTCTTACGCCGCGTATATATACTACCTATCTCTCTATACGCAAAATCAAGACGCTCTTTCCCCTCCAATTTTTTTTCCTTATTAAGGTTTTTATAGGGTTTTATTAAGGCTTAAGTATATAAAGGATTGGGGACAATCCTTTTTAAAGGGGGGGTATTGTCAGGTAAAACCTAAGTAGATAGTTATATAGCCGCAAGGTATAGGCGACCCTGGGGCGACCTAGGGGTGACTCGCCCATAAGGCACGTGCGCTGCACGTGCCTAGGGAAAACCCTTCCTTACCTCGCCCACAGACTCTCCTTTTTTCCCTCAAGGATTCGTCTGTCTATACAATATACCCTATTGTTCTATCATTGGACTCCCTATCCACATCCTTACCTCACAGTAGTTAAACCTCATTAATATTAAGGATTAAATTTAATTCTATTTAGACATTTTTTTTAATAAGGTAACTATAGAGGATTTCCTTAACTTAACACTAAATTAACATTATGACTTTTTGTATTTCTATAGCAGCCTAGAACGCTTTGTGCAGCCGGGGGGGGTGTGTTAAACTAAATCGGGTTTTCTTACCACCGTCATACTACTGTCTCGGTCAGCGACTCGGTCAACGACTCGGTCAACAACTCGGTCTCCGACACGGTCTCCGACGTAGTCTACTACCCCTTCCTTATGTATATATAGAGGCTCTAGAGCCACATTCAATAAGACAGAGTTCTCATTCCTGATCGTCCGTTCAACAACTCCCGCCAAGTTGTTCATGCTTATAAGTGTCGAAGGATTTTCTGTCCCAAGCATCTTTTCTTTCATCGTTAGTGTCTGCCTGTACATCGCCGCCGCCGCCTCATTCTTGCCTTGGCTGTCCAGCACGATTGCTAAATTGTTCATACTTAACAGCCGTCAAAGGATGCTCAAGCCCAAGCACCTTTTCACGCCGCCAGCGCCTGCCTATGTATCGCTTCTGCCGCCTCGTACTCGCCTTGGTTGACCAGCACCTGCGCCAAGTTATTCATACTCGTCAGCGTATCCGGATGCTCAGTTCCAAGGACTACGAGGGATGGATGCCTTACCAGAACACCAACCGTGGGATCATGAGATATCCTTGAAGGAAGGATTCACACCACCTAACCTACCATTACGACAGATGAGTGCATCTGACGCACAAATACTGAGAAAATACATTGACGACAACCTAGCGAGAGAATTCATTAGGGAATCCACCTCGCCTGCGGGAGCAGCAGTGCTGTTTGTACCAAAGAAGGATGGCGATAACAGGGCGTGTATCGACTTCCGAGACCATCAAGGATCGACACCCATTACCCCTAATTTCAGAAATCATGACCCGAGTAGGGAAGGCCAAAGTAATGACCCAACTTGATATCATGGAAGCCTCATCAAGTTAGGATCAAAGCAGGAGACGAATGGAAAACGGCGTTCAAGACACGTTTCGGGCATTATGAATATCAGTGTTACGAACCCAATCTTCACAGGAAACCATAGGTGGAAGAAAGACAGAAAGGAAGCCACGACGGCGTGTGCGAAGGGCACAGCCGATGGCACGTGACTTGAGTCCGTTAGAAGAGTGGGATGATCTTATCTCATAAATCAGACGCTCCGTAAAAGATTTATTCCGGTGACACGGGATAGCGCATAGACTAACTCCTGGACCAATCAGAATAGCGCACTAATTTCAGCCCCCTGCGCACCCCCCTGCCACCAGCAAAATCTTCTGCGGAGCGTCTGAGGACTTATAGGCGTCGCTTTGGTGAGAAATGAATGTTTTAAAAATCAAATTTTGTGTATATCTACGAGTAACGTCCTAACCACAAAAGTTA